>OGJM01000756.1_pt1 | contig 13083 bp, 9 predicted proteins | sample 1572281 | NCBI WGS metagenome assembly OGJM01 (sample SAMEA2582147, study PRJEB24529) | metagenome | reverse complement strand
GGTTGAACAAGCAGCACCCGCTGCCGAGACGAAGGCCGCACCGGCCAAGGAAGCCGCTCCCGCCAAGAAGCCCGCAGCCCGCAAGCCCCGCACCGCCAAGAAGGTGGAGGAGAAGCCCGCTGCTCCCACCGCAAAGGCTGCAGAGCCGGTCAAGGCAGAAAAGTCCGCTGCAAAGAAGGCTGCTAAGGCAAAGGCTGAGCCTGCTGCTCCCGCCGCAGAGGTGAAGGCAGCTCCCGCCGTGGCAACCAAGGCCGAGCCTGTTACTAAGGCTGAACCGGCTGCCAAGGCAGCGCCCGCAGCGGAAGCCAAGACTGCCCCTGCCGCCGCAAAGCCCAAGGCAAAGCGTGCACCCTGCAAAAAGACCGTAAAGAAGTAAAAAAACTTTTAAACAGCAAAAAAATCGGACAGAGTGCGATCTGTCCGATTTTTTGCGTTTATAGAAGCTTTTTATGCAACAGGGGAGGTGACAGCATCATCGCTCTGGGCAGCGGTCTGCACGAACTGCACGATGCTCTCGATGGTCTTGCGCAGCTGCACAAGGCTTTCCACGTCAGAGTCCTGCATCCGGGAGGTGGGAGCGGTTACTACGGTCTGGGAGGCAGTCACCGTGCCGGAAAGTTCTGCATGGATGTGATGGGCGGGCACGTCCAGCAGGATGTGCACCTTGGGGGACAGGGTCTTGAGCAGACCCTGCTTTTCGATGCCCAGAATCAGCTGCGGCGCATCCTCCCCGGCGGCGAGATTCGGCAGCTGAAGGTAGAGGTAACCCTTCTTGGCGTTGGCGGGCTGCACGGTTTTGAGCTGTTTCAAGTCCAGCTGGAAGTCGTTCACCTGCTGCAAGCCGGTGGCGGCGGGGTCTACCCCCAGCAGGGTGGCCAGCTGGTCTTGGGAGATGTAGCTGCCCAGCGACCAGCCCGGCAGCAGCAGGCTTGCCAGCGGATACTCGGCTACAACCGTGCTGCGCAGCTTGTTGTACAGCTGCCCGGCGTCGTAAAGGGTCTCTTCCTCGCTGATGTACATCCGGGTCAGAGGGGCATCGTTGACGGTGCTGGTGCCCGCCGGGTACAGCGCCAGCTGCACCGCCCGGGGGGTGTACTGGCCGGTCAGGCTGCCGGTGGTGCCGCCGAACTTGTCCAACAGGGCGTAAAGGGCGGGGGGCTCGGCCTCGGTGGAGATGATGGTGTAGTCCAGTGCAAAGCTGGCACCGCTCTGGAATGCCTTGACCCTGCGGCTGACCAAGCTGTACAGCACTGCCGCAGCCACCACGCACACCAAAACCAGACACAGCAGAACGATCAGCGCCGCCCGCAGACCGGTGCGCTTTTTGTGGGAAGATGCCATGGGAAACCTCTCCTTCCGGTAAAACGTATTTGTTCCAGCATAACGGAACTGCACGCAAATGTCAAGCGCCGCAAACTGCGGACAAAACAAAAAACCTGAAACATTTCTGTTTCAGGTTTCTGGCGGAAAGATGGGGATTCGAACCCCAGAACGCTTTTGACACGTTACACGATTTCCAGTCGTGCGCCTTAGACCAACTCAGCCATCTTTCCACATCTTCTGTTCTGCCTTTGGGCGGGTGCCCTTGGCGCTCCACTATAATACCTGAAAGCAGGCTTTTTGTCAAGGATTTTTTTGAAAAAAATCAGACTTTTTTAAAAATGACGAAAAAACGCGAAAAGACGTCCTGCGGCATGGACGGAACGCACAAAAAGTCCTTGACGTACTTTTAAAATGGGTCTATATTGAGGGCAAAGAGCGCTGCGGCGGGTCATTTTGTGCCGCAGCGGCGGGAAATATAAGGAGGATGCTTTTATGACTTATCCTGAAGTGCTTGCCAATGCCCGTACCTGCATTGGTCAATACTGCAAGGCCTGCCCGGTGTGCAACGGCGTGGCCTGTAAAAACCAGATCCCCGGTCCGGGTGCCAAGGGCGTGGGCGATACCGCTATCCGCAATTATAATAAGTGGGCCGATATCCGGGTAAACATGGACACCCTGTGCCCCGGCGGTGCACCGGACACCACGCTGGAGCTGTTCGGCAAAAGCTTCCGCTATCCCTTCTTTGCGGGCCCTGTGGGTGCAGTGAACCTGCACTACTCCGATACCTACACCGATATGACCTATAACGATGTACTGGTGCGCGCCTGTGCAGAAAACGGCATTGCAGCCTTTACAGGCGACGGCACCAACCCCACCGTGATGGAGATGGCAACCCGCGCCATCAGCGCTGCGGGCGGCTGTGGCGTGCCCACCATCAAGCCGTGGAACATCGACACCATCCGCGAGAAAATGGCACAGGCCAAGGCCAGCGGCTGCTTTGCCGTGGCCATGGATGTGGACGCCGCGGGTCTGCCTTTCCTGAAGAACATGACCCCGCCCGCCGGCAGCAAGAGCGTGGAGGAACTGGCCGAGATCGTGCAGCTGGCCGAGCGCCCCTTCATCGTCAAGGGCGTGATGACCGTCAAGGGCGCACTGAAGGCAAAGCAGGCCGGAGCCGCCGCCATTGTGGTGTCCAACCACGGCGGCCGTGTGCTGGATCAGTGCCCTGCCACCGCCGAGGTGCTGCCGGAGATCGCCGCAGCCCTCAAGGGCACCGGCGTGAAGGTGCTGGTGGACGGCGGCATCCGCACCGGTGTGGATGTGTTCAAGGCGCTGGCGCTGGGCGCAGACGGCGTTCTGATCTGCCGCCCCTTCGTGACCGCAGTTTACGGCGGCGGCGCAGAGGGCGTGAAGTGCTACATCGACAAGCTTGCCGGAGAACTGGCCGACACCATGCAGATGTGCGGTGCCCATACGCTGGCGGAGATCACCCCGGATATGGTGCGGGTCTGATTTTTCTGCGTAGAGAACGATTTTAATGGCCTCCGCCTTGCTCTGGCCATATTCAGCGGAAAGAATCTTATTTATAGAACAATGCCGGGCAGACTGCGGTCTGCCCGGCATTGTATTTTCACGAGAGGGGTCGAAGTGGAGAACGGCAGCTGCTGAAAATCGTTACTTCAAAGTACCGTCCAGCACCTGCTGGTAATACCACGGCTTCGGGGCGTGGAAGGTCTTGCCGCTGAGGAAGGCAAAGTCCGGCTGGGTGAAGCGGGGCATGGTCAGCTCCCATGCGCACAGCGCCTGATACTTCAGCTTCAGCTCCCGATTGGCGCTGTTGTTGCCATACTTGCTGTCGCCAAGGATGGGGCAGCCGATGCTTGCCATGTGGGCGCGGATCTGGTGGGTGCGGCCGGTGATCAGCTGCACCTTCAGCAGGGCCAGACGGCCGGAGACGGCGATGGTCTCGTACCGGGTCTCCACCTCCTTGGCACCGGGCTGCTTGTCCTCCACGATCTTCACAATGCCGCGGTCAGCGTCCTTCAGCAGATAGCCGCCCAAGGTGGCGTCCGGCGGCATGGGACGGCCAAAGGTGACGCAGAGGTAGGTCTTTTGCACCTCACGGTTCTTGATGGCGGAAAGGAACAGCTCCTCGGCCTCCGGGGTCTTGGCAATGATCACAAGGCCGCTGGTGCCGGTGTCCAGCCGGTGGCACAAGGCGGGGGTGTACAGGTCGTTCTCCTTGTACTCGCCCTGCTTGTTCAGGTACAGCAGCGCGCGGTTCAGCAGAGTATCGTCCTCCGGGCCGTCCACGGCAACGCCGGCGGGCTTGTTCACGATCAGGATCTGCGGGCAGTCGTACACCACCTGCGCCGGGGTGCGGGCGTTCTTCCATGCGGGGCCTTCCACCCGACGGTCGGCGTCCAGCACATCGTCCAGGATGAACAGCTTGATCTCGTCGCCCGCCATCACGCGGGTGGAAAGCGGCTGCTTTTTGCCGTTCAGCTTGATCTTGTTCTCCCGCAGCGCCTTATTCAGGCGGCCGGGGGTCAGGGCGGGGTACTGTTGGGTCAGATAATTGTCCAGCCGGGTGGGGGCAAGACACTTTACTTTTAAAATTTTCACGGGAAATTCCTCTCTATCTTAAAATCAGTTGCAATAGAATGGGTTCTTGATTCGTTTTTATTGTAGCGGAATAAATCTACCGCGTCAAGAAAGAAGGTATTTTTATGAACCTGAAATATAAGATTCTGGCTGTTCTGGCTGCGGGCATCGCATTGACGGCCTGCGGCGGCTCCGGCACCCCCGCCAGCACCCCCGCATCCAGTGCAGTGCCGGCCTCGTCCCATGTGGCAGAGGAAGGGGTCACGGAGCCCATCAACATGCTGACGTGGACGCTGGATGACCTCGACAGGGAGGACACGGTCACCTTTATTCCGGCGGAGATCACCTCCGGTGTGCAGAACGGTAAATTGACTGCAAAGGTGTTCAGCTACGACCTTTATAAAAAAGAGGAGATTGAAAACCTTGCCGTTGGCGACAAGATCACCCTCCACGAAGAGGGGGCTGCATGGAACCAGTTTGTGACCGTTGCAGTGGAGAGTATCGAGAAAAACGATCAGTACCATCTTGTCACCATCAATGGCGGCATGGAGGAGCAGTACGGTCTTGACCTGAAGCTGGAAGATGATGCCTACCGGACGATGACCTTTGACGATTACCCTGTCTACTATGAGATGGGAGAAAAGACGATGCCGCTGGCAGAGGATGTAGTGCTGAAGGACAGTTCTGCCGACCCGCAGGCCGAAGCCGTGGAGACTACGGGCGCGGATGCGGTGGCAGCAGCGATCAATGCAGACCCCGATAACTGGACCACCTATAATACCACGCTGGTGGTGCAGGGCGGCAAGGTGCTGGAGGTGCGCCGCATCTGGGTGCCGTAAATTTTGCTCAAAACCGTTGACAAACGTTTTGCGTATGCTATAATTTAGCTGTACGCAAAGGGGCACTTCGCCTGCCTTGCGGAATGTAAAATTATGACAGATGGCAATGATGGGGTCAGAAATGCACACACCACCGTCCAGAGAGAGCGCCCACGGCTGTAAGGTGCTCCGGTCGGGATCATTTCGCGCCACCCCGGAGCTTCCGGCGAATGTAAACCGGACGCTGCGCAGCGTTAATGCGCCGAAAGCGGCAGGGGACACGTTATCCTTTGCAATTTGGGTGGTACCACGGAGTTTGATGCACAAGCAGCCTTCGTCCCTTTTGGGATGAGGGCTGTTTTTTGTTTTTTCTCCGTGCCGCCCCTCTGCCATAACAGCATAAAAACGGCGCCTGAGCGCCAAAAACGATTGAGGAGAGAAAGATCTATGCAATGGACCGGTTTGAATGAACTGCGCGAAAAGTACCTGAGCTTCTTTGAAAGCAAGGGTCATCTGCGTCTGGACAGCTTCCCCCTGGTACCCAAGAACGACCCCAGCCTGCTGCTGATCAACAGCGGCATGGCCCCCATGAAGAAGTGGTTCCTGGCACAGGAGGAGCCGCCCCGTCATCGCGTGACCACCTGCCAGAAGTGCATCCGCACCCCGGATATCGAGCGCGTGGGCATCACTGCCCGTCACGGCACCTTCTTTGAGATGCTGGGCAACTTCTCCTTCCAGGATTACTTCAAGGACGAGGTCATTCCTTGGGCTTGGGAGTTCCTGACCAGCGATGAGTGGATGGCAATCCCCAAGGATCGTCTGCACATCTCTGTGTACGAGGAGGACGACGAGGCCTACGATATCTGGACCAAGAAGGTCGGCATCGCCCCGGACCACATGGTGCGTCTGGGCAAGGAGGACAACTTCTGGGAGCACGGCTCCGGCCCGTGCGGCCCCTGTTCCGAGATCTACTTTGACCGCGGCCCCGAGTACGGCTGCGGCAAGCCGACCTGCGGCGTGGGCTGCGACTGCGACCGCTATATGGAGATCTGGAACCTTGTGTTCAGCCAGTTCGACGCCGACGGCAAGGGTCACTACGAGCGTCTGGCACGCCCCAACATTGATACCGGCATGGGCTTGGAGCGTCTGGCCTGCGTGATGCAGAACGTGGGCAACCTGTTCGAGGTGGATACCGTGCAGAGCGTGCTGCACCATGTGGAGCACATTGCAGGCAAGACCTACAAGCAGGACCCCAAGACCGATATTTCTATCCGCGTCATCACCGACCATATCCGCAGCTGCACCTTTATGGTGTCTGACGGCATCCTGCCCTCCAACGAGGGCCGCGGCTATGTGCTGCGCCGTTTGCTGCGCCGCGCTGCCCGCCACGGCCGGATGCTGGGCATCGACCACCCCTTCCTCGTGGATCTGGTGGAGACCGTCATCCAGTCCAGCGAGTCCGCTTACCCCGAGCTGCGCGAGCATGACGCCTATATCAAGAAGGTCATCGGCACCGAGGAAGCAAACTTTGCCCGCACCATCGATGCCGGCATGAATATCCTGAACAACATGATCGACCGTCTGGAGAAGGCACACCAGAAGCTGCTGAGCGGCATGGACGCCTTCAAGCTGAACGATACCTTCGGCTTCCCCCTCGACCTGACCAAGGAGATCGCTGCGGAGCAGGGCATCGAGATCGACGAGGATGGCTTCCACGCCGAGATGACCAAGCAGAAGGAGCGCGCCCGTGCAGAGCGCCTGAAGAAGAACATCTCCGGCTGGAGCGAGGATCTGTTCGGCGCACTGGAGGCTGAGCCCACCGTCTTTACCGGTTACGACACCCTGACCGACAAGGGCACTGTTGTGGCGCTGAGCGATGAAGAGACCCTGACCGATGCCATTGCCACCGACGAGGAGGCAAAGGACGGCGTGCTGGTGGTGCTGGATAAGACCCCCTTCTACGCAGAAATGGGCGGTCAGGCTGCCGACCACGGCGTGCTGAATGGTGCCGAGTGCAGCCTGCGCGTGCTGGACGTGAAAAAGACCCCCAAGGGCTACTACGTCCACACCTGCGTGCTGGAGAGCGGTATCGTGAAGGTGGGCGATGTGCTGACCGCACAAGTGGACAAGGGCTACCGCATGGCCATTGCCCGCAACCACACCGCTACCCACCTGCTGCAGGCTGCCCTGCGTGAGGTGCTGGGCGACCATGTGCATCAGGCTGGTTCCTATCAGGATGCCTCCATCACCCACTTCGACTTCACTCACTTCAGCGCCGTGACCCCCGAGGAACTGGCACGGGTGCAGAAGATCGTTAACGATAAGATCTTTGACTCCATGAATGTCACCGTGCAGGAGATGCCGGTGGAGGAAGCCAAGAAGCTGGGCGCAATGGCTCTGTTTGGCGAAAAGTACGGCAAGGTGGTCCGCGTGGTGGATATCGAGGGCTGGTCTACCGAGTTCTGCGGCGGCACCCATGTCAAGAACACCGCCCAGATCGGCGGCTTCAAGATCGTCAGCGAGTCCTCTGTGGCTGCCGGCATCCGTCGTATCGAGGCTGTCACCGGCCGCAACCTGCTGATCCGTGCAAACCTGCAGGAGGCTATGCTGCATGATGTGGCCAACACCCTGAAGGCCAACAACGTGGCTGCTCTGCCCGCCCGTGCCGAGGCTGTGATGGCCGAGAACAAGGCCATGAGCCGCGAGCTGGAGGAGATGAAGGCCAAGATCGCCGCCTCCAAGGTGGACAGCCTGTTCGACAATGCCGAGGAAGCAGACGGCGTGAAGATCGCTTCTGCATACTTTACCGGTACCACTGGCGACACCCTGCGCGGTATGTGCGACAGCATCCGAGACAAGGCCGTGAACCCTGTGGTGGCTGTTCTGGTGGGCAAGGCTGAGGATAAGATCACCATGGCTGTTACCGTGAATAAGCTGGCACAGGAAAAGGGCCTGAAGGCCGGTGTGCTGGTCAAGGAGTTGTCTGCTATTGCCGGCGGCAAGGGCGGCGGCAAGCCGGACTTTGCAATGGCCGGTCTGAAGGACGAGACCAAGATCGACGAGGCACTGGCTTCTGTGAGCGCCATCGTCAAGAAGGCTCTGGGCTAAAAAGATCCATGTCCCCGCCCGGTGCCGGATGCGCGCCGGGTGGCGGGCTTTTGTAGAAGCAGGAAGGAGTGTTCCCCCATGGAAGATTGTCTGTTTTGCATGATCGCAGAGGGCAAGATCCCCTCTAAAAAGCTGTACGAGGATGACCAGGTAGTGGCATTCTACGACATCAACCCGCAGGCAAAGGTGCATTTCCTTGTGGTTCCCCGCAAGCACATCTCCTCTGCCGCTGCGCTGACCGAGGAGGATGCCGCTCTGCTGGGTCACATCTTCGCCGTCATCGCAAAGCTGGCCAAGGAGCAGGGACTGGAAAACGGTTACCGCATCATCTCCAACGTGGGCGAGGACGCAGGCCAGACCGTGAAGCATCTGCATTTCCATGTTCTGGGCGGCGAAAAACTGCCTGTCTGATTCCAATACGAAAGGGAGATTTTGATTATGGCTGAAACTTATACCCTGCACGTCGCAGGCCTGACCCGTGAGCTGACCATCTGCAAGGTGAACGACCACATGGACATTGCAGCTTTTATCGTGCTGGGTGATGCCGAGCTGACCGTGGCCGCTGCTGCGGAGCTGCTGAAGAAGTGCCCGGATTTTGATATCCTGCTCACCGCCGAGGCCAAGGGTATTCCGCTGGCACACGAGATGAGCCGCCAGAGCGGCAAGCCCTATATCTGCGCCCGCAAGGGTGTCAAGCTGTATATGCCGGACCCCGTGGTGGTGGAGGATCAGTCCATTACCACTGCCGGTAAGCAGAAGCTGGTCATCGACCGCAAGGAGCTGGAAAAGATGAACGGCAAGCGTGTGCTGGTGGTGGACGATGTCATCTCCACCGGCGGCTCTCTGAAGGCACTGGACGCGCTGGCAGAAAAGACTCAGTGCACCATCGTGGGTCAGGCCGCTGTTCTGGCCGAGGGCGACGCTTCTGAGCGCAAGGATATCATCTTCCTTGAGCCGCTGCCCCTGTTCTTCCACTAAGCCGGGATGCGCCGCCCGCTCTGCGCGTTCTGCGCCGGAATGATGGGCCTTAGTTTCCTATGGACTTTTTTGCCGCAAACGGAGCTTTTTATGCCGTTTGCGGCATTTTTTGTTGCCTTTTTGCTGCTGCTTTGCATCCCGCGCCGCAGCCGCAAGCTGGCGCTCTGTCTGCTGCTGGGCGCACTGGCGGGGCTTTGCGCGGTGCATACCACGAGCGCCCGGCTGGAGCGTGTCCGGGCAAATTACGCCGGGCGCACCGTGCTGCTGACTGTTGAGGTGGAGCGCGCGGACAGTAACTATTTTTCGGACACAGTGGACGCGACCCTGTGGGTAGAAAGCGTGAACGGCAGCCCGGCGGGCTTTCGCATAGCCTGTGCAGAGCTGCCCGCCTGCGAGGCAGGGCAGCGGGTGCAGGGCTGGTTCACGCTGCAACAACCGGACATGGAAGAACAGACGGCGCAGTACGCGGATGGCTTCGCTTTGCAGGCAGAGCCGTTGGCAGAAAAGCCGCAGCTCACCGTACTGGGCGAGAGCGGCAGCTTCCGTGCCCGCACCCACCGCTTGCAGCAAAAACTGAGCGAGAGCCTGCGCCGTGCCATGCACCGGGACACCAGCGGCGTGCTGGCTGCCATGACGGTGGGCGACCGCAGCGGGCTTTCGGCACAGCTGCGCAGCGCCTACCGGGGTGCGGGGCTTTCCCATGTGCTGGTGGTCAGCGGCATGCACGTTTCCATTCTGTGCGGGGATATCCTGAGCGTTTTGCTGCCCTATCGCTGGGAGCAGAGCTATCGCCGCCGCAGACGGCGTGCAGTGGGCAAAAGCCTGCTGGCGCTGGTGCTGATGGGCGTGACCGGCTTTACGCCCTCGGTGCGCCGCGCCGCCGTGGCGGTGTGGGTCAGCGCCTTGGGCGTGTGGGTGTGGGGACCGCCGGACGCCCTTACCTCGCTGGCGGCGGCAGGCATCCTGATGACCGCCGTCAACAGCTATGCGGTGTGGGATATCGGCTTTGAACTCTCCTTTGCGGCAGTGGTGGGCACGGTGGCGGGCAACGCCTGCATCCGCCGGATGCGGGACGCCCACGACAGGCGTTTCTGGGTCAAAGCGGGGGAAAACCTGCAAAAGCCGGTCAGACGCCCGTGGTACAGCAAATTGCCGAAGGGCGTGCAGGGTCTTGTAGAGAGTGCCTGCATTGCCGCCTGCGCCTCGGCGGCTACCTTCCCGGTGCTGGTGCTGCGGGGGTTGAGTGTCAGCGCATGGGCGGTGGTTTCCAGCATCGCGGTGCTGTGGATGGTGCAGCCGCTGCTTTTGCTGGGGCTGGCAGTAGCTTTTGTGGGACTGGTGCCGTGGCTGGCACCGGTGCACGGGGTGCTTTCCCGGGTGGCAGACCTGCTCACAGGGCTATTGAACGGCTGGGCGGTCTGGCTCAGCACAAAGCCCGGGGCATCCATTTACTTTGATACCGCTTACGCAGCGCTGGTCTGTCTGCTGCTGTGCGGGCTTGGGGTGCTGGCTTTCCGCTGGCGGGTGCGTCTGCGGGTGGCGCTGCCGGGCATTTTGCTGGCGGCAGCGGTGGGCATCGGGCTGGGCAACGCGCTCAGCCGGGACGTGGTGCACATCGACCTTGTGGGCAGCGCACAGGCGCCTGCGGTGGTGGTTGCCCAGAACGACCGGGCAGTGGTGCTGTTCCGGGGCGGCAGCGCCGCCCAGCGTGCGGTGGAAAAACAGCTGGCACCGCGGGGCGTGCCCCCCGTGGAACTGGTGGCAGATCTGCGCATGAATGCAAAAACCGCCTGCACCCTGCCCGCGCAGCAGGGCATCCGAGCAGAGCGTCTGCCGGTCAATACCAGCCGTAAGCTGCGCTGCACCCCGGCGGCGGTGGAACTGCTGCGCACCCGGGAAGGGTGTCTTGTGCGGCTGAGCATCGGCAACCGGCAGTTTGTGACCCTGAGCGGAAAGGCAGAGCTGGCGCAGTCGTTGCAGACAGAGTGGCTGATCGCCACGCCGAAAAAGCCGGAGACAGTGCAGTACCAAAAGCTGCTGGCGATGCGCAGTTACAGTTGGATGACGCCGGAAACGCAGTACACGTCCTCCCTCAGCCTGCGCCGCACCGGCGGCGAAAGGCTAGGGTAATGCTTTGCAATCCGGGTCGAGTGTGGTACAATACAAGGAGCATTTTATAATAGGAAAGGGGCATTTGCATGGCCACGGAAGCAAAACTCCGGCAGCTGGCCGACAAGGGCTGCCCGGTCTACTATTTTTATTCCAGCGAGCGGTATCTGGTGCGGCAGGCAGTGGCGGCGGCGGTGCGGGTGCTGTCGGCAGACAGCGACGAGGACGCTACCATCTTGGACGGTGCCGCCCCGGAGCTGGAACAGCTTATCATGGCAGCGGGCACCATCTCCTTTTTCGGCACCCGGCGCGTGGTGGTGCTGCCGGAAATAGACCCCGCAGCCTACGGCAGCAAGGACTTGGACGAGTTGTGCAGTACCCTTTCCAGCTTGGAAAACGCCGTGGCGGTGCTGGGCAGCGTATTCCCACTGGAACGCGGAAAAACCAAGCTGGGCAAGCAGGCGCAAAAGCTGCAAGCCCAGTGCAAGGCCATTGGCTACACGGAAGAACTGGCAAAGCCCCGCCCCTTTGAACTGAAAAATCTGATGATGGAGCGCGCAAAGGCGCAGGGCGCAACCCTGCCGGACGGCGCAGCCACCGCATTGCTGGAGCGCTGCGGCGAGGACCCCTTTCTGCTGGAAAACGAGGTGGACAAGCTCTGTGCCCTGTCCGGCTACCAGACCGTGAGCGCTTCCATGGTGGCAGAGATGGGCACAGTGAGCCTTGAAGCGGATGTGTTCGAGATGATCCGCATGATTACCGCCAAAAACGCCACCGGAGCCTGCAAAAAGTTACAGACCCTGCTGCGGCTGCAGCAGGAGCCCATCGCCATTACGGCGGCGATGATCGGCAGCTATGTAGACCTGTACCGGGTAAAGCTTGGGGCGGCAAAGCGGAAAAATTACAGTGCGGTGCACAAAGATTTTGGCTATAAGGGCAGCGACTACCGGCTGAAGCGCTCGGCAGAGACTGCCGCCCACTACACCCTGCCCCAGCTGGAGGCCTGCTTGCAGGTGCTGCTGGAGCTGGACCAGAGCCTGAAAAGCCAGCCTGTGGCGGCGCAGACACTGCTGGAAACAGCACTGTGCCGTCTGGCGCTGGCGGGGAGCGGAAGATGATGCAAAGCGAGATGATCCATACCGACCGGGTGCTGATCGTGGAGGGCAAATACGATGCCGTCCGTCTGGCGCACCTGACCGATGCCATGATCCTGCTGACGGATGGTTTTGGCATTTATAAAGACAAACAGCGCCAGCAGCTATTCCGGGCGCTGGCGCAGAAAAACGGTCTGATCTTACTTACGGATTCGGACGCGGCAGGTTTCCGCATCCGCAACTACATCACCAACATGGTGGGTGCGCAGAATGTGGTGCAGGCCTATGTGCCCGCCATCCACGGCAAGGAAAAGCGCAAGGCGCAGCCCGGCAAGGAGGGCTTGCTGGGGGTAGAGGGCGTGGATGACGCCCTTGTGCGGCAGGCACTGTTGGACGCCTTGGGCGCGGAAGCCGGTGCCGCGCCGGTGCGCCCGGCGGGACGGCAGATCACCTACACCGACCTGTACGAGTGGGGGCTTTCCGGCAAGCCCGGCAGCGCCGAGCGCAAGGCTAGACTCTTGAATGCGCTGGGGCTGCCGCCGCGCCTTTCCAAAAAGGAACTGGTAGAGGCTTTTAACCGGCTATATACTTTTGAACAACTGGACGAGTTGCAGTTGAAAATTTTGCAGGAGTGAAAAACTAGCCGTTTTTGCCCCACGCCTGCCGCAACAGTTCCAGCGCGTGGGTCTCCAGCCGGGAAACGTAGCTGCGGCTGATGCCCAGCAGCCCGGCGGTCTCCAGCTGGGTCAGGGGCGGCTGCCCTGCCAGCCCGTACCGCAGCAGTAAAATCTGCCGCTCCCGGGCGGGCAGAGTGTCCAGCAGCTGCCGCAGCCGCCGGACATCCTCCTGCCGCTCACAGCTGTCCTCCATGCAAAAGCCGTCCTGTATCACGTCTGCTAAGGTTAGCGCCGAGTCTCCGTCTGCCTCCAAGGCTTCTTGCAGAGAGACGGTCTGCCCGTTCTTGCGCTCCCGCCGGAACTGCATACGGATCTCGTTTTCAATGCAGCGGCTTGCATAAGTGGAAAACCGCGCCTTGCGTGTGGCATCAA
>OGJM01000745.1_pt1 | contig 13316 bp, 10 predicted proteins | sample 1572281 | NCBI WGS metagenome assembly OGJM01 (sample SAMEA2582147, study PRJEB24529) | metagenome | reverse complement strand
TTTGACGACCATGCTTATGTTCCCATGCAAGCCATCATTATTCGTACCTTGAACATCGATGGTCAGTCCCAAGATTGGTCTCGCATTGCTCACTTATTGCAACAACCAGCTATTTACACGCTCGATGCTATTTGGCCATATCTCGCTTATGTATTTACTTTTAAAAAAGGTAATACCCCTGCAATGAGAAACGCCATAGAGTGCGTTAATCAGGCTAGCAAATGTCACGATAGATACGGTAGTTATGAATATGCGGACCATCTATGGCAACTGGCAGCCGGCTATTGCTACGAAATTGGTGCCATTACAAAAGAACCGGATTTAGATCAAGCCGTTACGTTCTACGAGCATGCTCGTGAAAGCATCAGACGTCTCAACACAAGAAATGATAATTGGCTAAGTACTGGTGAGCCCTTGGTAATTCCTGACGAAGCATCTGAGCGATTAGAAGCCTTTGAACTCGTTAATGGATACTATCAGTACAAAGAAGGCATAAAAGAATCTTCTACAACTTGTAATCCTATGCCACCTGCATGGCCTCAAAACTCTGTTGATGTGTTAGAAATCTTCGAGGACTCTACTACTGGTTGGCGCACGAATAAATACGACTGGGCATTTATCCAGCGCGAATGGGATACACAAAAATACCTCAGTTTTATCATCTATGATAATCGTCAATCCATAGAAAACGTAATTTACGATGTGTACAGCATTGTTATGTTCCACAATGAAGATAAAAACTCTTGTACGATCTATCTATACGGCTACCTTGAGGCTACTGATGAACGAGATGAAAGTTCGGAGCCTACGGTATATGAAATACGATACTTTAAAGAAATGTCCATTCCTGAAGGGCTTGCTTTAATTAAAGAATTCTATGATCATGCTACATTGCCTATAATTGATGAAAGCTGGGAGAGACAGTACAAAAATACTACGCCTCCACGGGAATATGTATTAACTTGCGACAACGATATTTTCTACCTCAATCAATATGAACTTTCCAATCAAATGATTAAGGATGCCTTAGAAGGCGTAGCCAATGGCAAGTATGATATCATATCGGTTCACCCATCTAACCTCGACGATCCAGGTATTAGCTACTTCATCGAGCGTGGAAAAGGTAAAAACTTACACATTAGCCTCTATATCACTATAGAAGACGACGTAGAGGACGACATCGTATATGGCTTTGAACGAGAATCTTGCAACTTAACCTCCATCAACTACTGGATTCAGGAATCTATAACTAGCAATAAGCTTCCTGACTTAAGCGATTGGGATGAAATTAAAAAGAAATAAGGGTATTATTTTATTAAGAACGTACTAAAACTAAGAAAGGAGGGATACGTTGGAAGCGTGGAAACGAACGGTGTACATCAGTTTAGTCTGTGTATTCTGTACAGCCTTTGGTGTAAGCCAGTTAGCTCCAATTCTGCCTTTATACTTTCATGATTTAGGCGTGCAAACTCCAGAAGCTATGTCCTTATGTTCTGGGTTAGCCACTGGCGCAACCTATATAATCGTTTGCTTGGCTGCTCCATTTTGGGGACGTGTGGCGGACAAAAAAGGTCGCAAAATTACATTAATACGATCTAGCTTTGGCATGGCATTATGTAATATATTAATTGCTTTTCAAACTACACCCGAAGGGGTTGTTTTAATCCGGCTCGTCCAAGGTCTAGTAAGTGGCTTTTACTCGGCATCAATTACATTAATAGCTTCAGAATCACCTATTGAGCGGACAGGTTGGGCCTTAGGATTATTAGCATCTGCTAATCTTGCTGGTTCACTAATAGGACCTTTATTGGGTGGATATATTGCCGACACAGTCGGCATTCGCAATGACTTCATCATCGTCGGTACGCTCATGGGTTTAGCTGGTGTGCTGGCTACTATATTCATCCATGAAAATTATGTACCACAACCTAATCCTGAAAAACTTTCCATCCGTAAGTTGAAAGAGCAAATACCGGAATTTAATAGTATTGTCGCATTATGTGTAGCGTCCTTTATCTATGCAATATGCATCATGTCCTTACAACCTGTTATCTCTGTATATATTAAGGGAATCGTTCCTAGTGATACAGAAAATCTAGCATTTATTGCAGGCGCTGTATTCTCCGCTATGGGTATTGCTCAACTTATGAGTAGTTCTCCACTAGGTAAATTAGTCGACAAGATCGGGCCACGTAAAGTATTAGTAGTATCTCTTATTTATGTAGGGATTCTAAATATCCCTCAAGCCTATGTTTCCGATGTATATCAACTGGCAATCATCAGGTTCCTACAAGGTTTTGGTTTAGGTGGCATGTTGCCTGCCTTAAACACGTACCTCTCTTCAAAAACACCTCGTGAATTTACAGGTCAAGTATTCTCCTACAATCAGTCTTGTTTGTTTTTTGGTTATTTCTTAGGATCTGTTGGTGGTGCTAGCCTTATGGCATGGCTAGGCTTTACTACCCTATTCTGGGTTAGCGGTGGCTTATTTATTATTTCCGCTTTATGGATTGGCTTTAAACTTAAATAATGAAAATCTACAATATAAAGAGAACCCCATCATGATATTAATCATGATGGGGTTCTTTTCTTGTGAATTTTAAATTTAAGGTCGTTGAGCAGATGCGCTTTATAGCATTACAACTGCACAACTACTTTTATCTAATTATAATTATAATAACAATAGCATAATCACTACTGTAGCAATAATACATGGTACCGCATTACGTTTTGCCATTTCCATAGGGTTAATACCTGCAAGGCCAGCAATGATGATACCTGCACCTGCTACTGGACTCATGCTACGGCCGATGCCAGCACCTAATTGGGCCATGGAGCCGAGTTGCATAATACCATAGCCAAAGTCTGCTGCATGAGGTGTAACAGCGCCATTAAATGCAAGGGCTGCAGCATTACCAGAACCAGAGATAACAGCTAATAAGAATGGACCAAAGGCTGCACCAATTTGAGCGATTTGTTGAGAGTTCTTCATACCATCAATGAGTGAACTTGTAAGTCCAATGTACTGCATACCCGCAGTAAAGGCTGCCGCCGCAGCCATAAGGCCGACTACATCACACATACCATCGCCAGTACCACGGAAGAATTTCTTAACTGCTTCTGTTACATTAGGACGTACAGCAATAATACCGATAGCTGTACCAATGAGCATAGATACAGGAACAGAAATCTCAGGAATCACTGCTACTTGTTTACTACCGAGTACGAGTAATACAAGCGGAATAATTGGGATGATAGCATATAAATAATTTACTTTAAATTCTTTACCTTCTTCTTCGTTAGCATCTTTCAATACATATCCTGTATGCTCTTTCTTAACGATAGCTACGATATTGAGCAAAATAGCTGCTACGACAATGCCAATAATAGCTTGCATAGAGAAGCTAGCGATAACGGTCATTACATCTTCACCAGCGAGTTGTGCTACTTGTGGGTTAAACATAAGACCAGGACTCAATGCACTTCCCCAAGTCCCTAAGAAAATAGCAGAGCCTGCCATCGCTGGATGCACACCGGAGCGAATAAGTGCAGGAATTAATAGAGCACCTACTGCCGCTGCACAGCCTGCCGCTGTAGGTAACGCAATGTTAATCAAGAACGTAATAATAACAGCACCAGGGATGATGATTTTAGTCATTTTTTTAAGGCCTGCAGAGATGAAATATACCATGTGCTCTGTACATTTTGTATATTCCATAACATAACTAAAACCAAGCACTGTACAAATGGTTGGTACAAGCCCTGGATTTGTAAGCTCTTTTACAAAGGCTGTCGTACCAGCACTAAACTGCCCACCAATAAAGCACATTAATAAGCCCGATAATAACAACACGAGCCGTGTTTCAAACTGTTTAATAATGGCAATAAACGTTGCCACTACGATAACAATACCAGCAATAACCATAATCTCTCCAATCCATGTATTTCCTACCAATAGCAAGTATTCTCTGCCATTCTATTACGGAATACACTCTTCTAACCACGTAAAACATGATATCTTAGCTAGCTAACACAAATCTAACTAAATTATATGTACATCAAATATTACACCGCACTCAACCTAGTTAAGTTTAGTACTTTCTAAGCTAAGCTTTCTTAGCACAGTATCTAATATCTTAGCTCCCGTAACGATGTCATCCATATCTGCAAATTCAGCTGGATTATGACTGATACCTTCGCGGCATGGAATAAAAATCATTCCTGTAGGAACATCATCAGCCCAATGCATGGCATCATGACCAGCACCGCTTGGCATAGTCATATAGTCTACGCCTACAGACTGAACAGCCTCTTCAATTTCGCGAATCATTGCTGAATGCATCGCCACCGGATGATCTTGTGCAACAGGCTCAATCGTATAGGATAAGCCTCGTTTCTCTGCAATAACATCAATAAATTCCTTAATGAGGGTAACTACAGAATCTCGGGCCACCTTAGAAATACTGCGAATATCTACGCCCAGTTTAACAGCCCCAGGAATAACGTTCATCGCTCCTGGCACAACCTCTACTACACCGACTGTACCCACTACTGGAGGCTCTTCTTGCATGGATGCAATCTCCTCAATACCGAGAATGATTTTAGAAGCCCCACAGAGCGCATCATGACGCAAGTCCATTGGTGTGGCCCCACTATGATCCGCATTACCACGAATGGTTACATAGAATCGTTCTGGTGCAGCAATTCCTGTTACAATGCCGATAGGTTTAGCTTCGTGCTCTAACACTTTACCTTGTTCAATATGAATTTCTGTGAAAGACTTTACAGGTCTCTTATATTCCATATGCTCAATAGCATCTGAATTTAAATTACGCTCTTTTAATGCGTCATACAAGGAAATGCCTTGTTTATCTACTAAGCGATGTAAATCTTGCAATGTCAATTCACCGCGCATAGCTTTACTGCCTAATGTGGCTGCTCCAAAGCGGCTAGACTCTTCACACATAAAGTCTACTACTGCAATGGTATGATCATGTTCAAAACCATCATCAGTCATACTGCGAACCGCTTCGATAGCAGATAATACACCCACAACACCATCATAATTGCCTCCATTAGGTACGCTGTCCGTATGAGAACCAACCATGACAACCGGTAAATCAGGATTCTTACCTACCTTATAGCCTAGCACATTTCCAAAATTGTCTATCTCTACAGTTAGACCCGCATCAGTCATACAATCAATAATATATTGGCGACCTTCCCAATCAGAATCGGTGAAAGCTAGACGATTTATCCCTTCACCAGGTGCAGTCAACTGTGCCATAGAATCAAAGTCCTTAGCTAAACGCTCTCGTTGAATCATATAACTCCCCACAATCTAATACTCATATTACATCTAATATATAGCACACTATACATATTTCGATGCATACATCTATATAGTTATGTACCTATAGTTTAGATGTATGCATCACAATATCTCAATCAATATGTCCTATTTTAAATAGTGAGTAGCAATTGTACCTAACGCAATAATGCCATTTAGCATGTCTTCTTCATCGATATCGAATAATGGATTATGATGAGGTGCTTTAATAGCTGAGCCCAATACCATATAGGTTGCTCGACCACCACGATCAATAACACGATTTAAGAAATAGGCACAGTCTTCACTACCGCCGCCGCTGTAATCGAATGGAACTTCTTTAAAGATACCTAATGGTTCAATGATAGATTGTACTTCACGAGCTAAATCATCGCTAATACGGCCTGCCGGAGTTTCACCTTGTTTTGTAATTTCAAAGGTACAGTCATGCATTTCTGCAGCACCTTTAATAATGGTCTTAGTACGTTCAATCATATAATCATTGATCTCTGTAGTAGCACCACGAGTTTCTAATTTAAGTGTTGCTACATCAGGAGTAACATTGCGACCTGTACCACTTTCAAAAACACCTACATTCATGCGAGATGCACCCCCACTATGGCGAGCAATAGCTTGTAAGTTAATAACAGCTGTACAGCCTGCAAGCATGGCATTTTGAGCCTTTTCTGGAGAACCACCTGCATGGGAAGAATAGCCATGGAATACAGCATCAAGTTTTGTAGTCGCTAAAAAGCCATGATCACTACAAGCAAAGCAATTAGATAACTGTTCATTAAATCCGATATGCATACCGAACATCAAGTCAACATCAACTACTACGCCAGCCTCTACCATCGCTTTAGCACCACGCACGCCTTCTTCTGCTGGTTGGAAGATAAGTCTAATAGTACCCTTCAAGCCATCCTTATGTGTAGCAATATATTCGGCAAGACCAAGGCCCATTGTCATATGTGTATCATGACCACACGCATGCATAGCCTTCTCATGGCGAGAACGGAAACCAGCCTTAGCAGGAATATGGTTAGATGCTTTAGATTCGATTACATCATTGGAATCCATATCTGCACGGAACGCTACTACAGGACCATCATCACTAAACTTCATAGTTGCCACAATAGCTGTTTTACCATAGCCCATCTTCTCTACTAGTTCAGGATCAGCACCTTCATCCATAGCACGAGCCATTGCTGCTTTCATAACATCCTCGCTCGGCAAGCCCATACGAGAATCTAAATCAAGCACTTCTGCACCGAGTGCCACATCATAACCCAAGGCAATTAGCTTTTCAGCTACTTTAGCGGCAGAACGATATTCGAGCCAAGCTGGCTCTGGATACATATGAAAATCTCGACGCATAGAGATAAAATCATCGCGGCGTTGTTGTACGAAATCTTTTACAGACATACTTACCTCCTAAAATACAATAGATACCTATATTTCAACTATATTAAGAGCTACACAAATAGCTAATTAAATAGTCAACCAATAAGATTATGTATACAGAATTATAAATTTCTATATACATCAATAATAATTCTTGTATTTATTATAACTTATATTGATATTTTTAGAAATAAAAAAACATACACACTATGACTAATAAGTATACATAGTAATATATGTTTTTTAAGCTGTTGTTCTCTACTGTACCACTTCGGTACAAAGCATTATGCCCTTAGTGTATGCCCCAAAAGAGCATACATACGCAGATCACGCAATTTCTTCTTTATTTAATTTTTTTAGTACTTCTCGTTTAATTTGACGTTGTCGATCCCAGGCGATAATGAATACGGTTGCAATGATGCAAATCATGCCAAAAATACCGACCAGCGTAAAATGATTCCCTAGCAATACCCATCCAAAGATCGCTGCTGAGATTGGTTCTAATGATGAAAGTATAGAGCCTTGTATAGGACCAATGAGTCTAACCCCTTCCATATAAGCATTAAAGGATACGACTGTACCAAGTATGATGATGGCGAATAATCCTAACCAGGTCATGCCATCCCAGAGGGCTTCCGATTCTACTTGTTGAAACATAGCTAAAGATAAAATACCACAGATAAACATGGCAAAGCCCACAATGGATGTGGTGCCATATTTCTTTAATAGCTCAATAGGTTGCAATGTATATACACAGATACTAGATGCCGATACAAGCCCCCAGAATAAAGCAAGCACATTAAAGTTCGAAACATCTAGCCCTTCTTGCATGACGATACAGAGTGTTCCCACCAAGGCTAATACAATACAGAAAAGCTCTGGTACAGATGGCTTTTTAAAGTATCTCAAAAATAAATAGATAATGATCAGCGTAGGCGCAACATATTGAAGGACCGTAGCAATACCGACTCCTGAAATGGCAATAGCCTTGAAGTATGAGTACTGAGCTAAAGCAATACCTAAAATACCAAATACTAATAATTTCCCTATATCCTTTGGTTCTTTAAAGATAGAGAAAATACGCTTACCATCCCTTATATAGGCAAGGCCTATCGACAATATACCTGCTATGAGCAAACGCGCTTCTAGTAGCCACTCCACATTGATATGCTTTGCATTTTCAAGGAATTGTACAGATGTGCCTGAAAGCCCCCAAAACAGAGCTCCCATAATGGCGAGGCCCATGCCCTTCCATTGTTTTTCCTCCATACAACCTCCTATAACAACTACTTTCACATTATGTACAATCATAACAAAGAGGCCTCTAAACCGCAATATCCAGCAAAGAGACCTCAAACTATGTACGTTTTTCTAGAGCAATTATAATAACGGTAGCAATGATCATAGCCATGCCAATTAGCCCTAATATACTAAATTGATTATCTAAAAAAGCCCATCCAAAGAAGGCCGCTGAAATTGGTTCAATAGATGATAAGATGGATCCTGGAACGGAGCCAATGCGTTTAACCCCTTCAAGATACGCATTAAATGATACAATCGTACCGAGAAATACTACATTAAAACAACCCACTACAGTCCATATATCCCACATAGCATACGAATTTGGCTTCTGAAATAAAATAGCAGCAACAATACCACTGAGAAGCATACCAAATCCTACAATCGGCAAGGTTCCATATTTATATAGTAAATCTACAGGAGAAACACTATATACAGCGACCCCTACAGCAGATAGGAGTCCCCATACGAGCACTGCCAATGGGAATCGCTCCATAGAAAAGCCATCATTCCCCATCAAACAAATCGTACCTACCAAGGCCAGTATAACGGAAATAATTTCCCCTTTAGAGGGCCTTTTACCATAACGGGCAAGCATATAAATAATAATCATTGATGGCGCCAAGTATTGGAGTACCGTCGCAATACCAGCTCCTGCTAAAGCAATGGATTTAAAGTATGTATATTGGCATAAAGCCATGCCAAATACGCCAAAAACGATAAGCCCTACCGTATCTTTCAAACTACGAAAGACATGGAAGATAGAATTACCATATTTAAACCATGCATAGATAACAGTCAACAGTCCTGCTGTAATTAATCGCATGGTGACTAGCCATTCCAAGTTCATATCCCTAAAGTTACTTAAGAACTGTACTGAAGCACCTGATACGCCCCATAAAACAGCACCTAATAGGGTTAGTAAGACACCTATAATTTCATATCGCTTCATAGGATTACTCGCCTAAGAGATCCACATGCACTTTTACAACAACCTTGCGGATTTTAATAGGCTTATCATTAACAGCTAATAGTGGTCTATGGATATCAGATGGGAAGAATACTGTATAGTACCCTTCTGGACAATGGATTTGTCCTTCATCGACAGCTTCGTTTGGGTAGAAATAACAATCCCGTTCTGGATAAGACTCCACAGGCTTTACGAGGCCTTTATCTACAAAAAAGCCCATATTTTCTTCGCCGCATACCATGAATTGAATATCTACATAATTGCGGTGAGACTCAGGTTTTGTAGTTTCAAACAATTTTGTTTCTACATCGTCTACATTGGCGTACATCATGTCCCCTTCAATAGCATGACGGCCGCCTGGCAATGCTTTCAAATCTGTATTTTTTAGGAAATCCAAAGCTCGTACGATGGCTTTAGGATAACCCATTTTTGTATAATCTGCAGTAATGCTAGAAAAAAACATATACGATCCTTTCCCGATATATAGAAATAACACCCGATACATAAGCAATTATATTATCTTAATGTTAGCACATATATACATAAAGGACTAGCAATTCTATTATTTCCACTGCTATTTCCACTGCATCTATACATACCAGTGATTAGGTCCCAATATTCTCCGTTATCGATTAGGCTCTATCCTAATCTATTTCAAATATAGTAAAAGCCCTCCATACGCTACATATATGGAGGGCTCGTGTAAAATACTATTCAAATTTATGACTTACGTCAATTGTTATGCTATTAAGTTGTTACGATATGCAATTATCTATTCAGTTGTAGTGATTCTAACTGTATTTGATACAGTACGTGGACATGGTCTAACTTTATTCTTGAGTCTTACGAGCAGCGATAATTTCTTCCGCTTGCTTATGTGGAACCTCTTCATAAGTATAGAACTGACGGTTAAATACGCCTTGTCCTTGAGTGATAGAGCGCAATGCAGTTACATAGTCGGCCATTTCAGCCAATGGTACTTGTGCTTTAACAACAGAAATACCTGTTCTTTCACTTTGTTCCATGCCTAATACACGACCTCGACGGCTATTCAAATCACCCATGATGTCGCCCATGAAAGCATCTGGTGCAAACACGTTAACTTCATAGATTGGTTCTAATAGGACTGGTTTCGCCTTAGGAATTACATCCTTGATAGCCTGTGACGTAGCTACTTTAAATGCTAACTCTGAGGAGTCTACGCTATGGTAAGATCCATCCAAGAGTGTCACTTGCACGCCAATCATAGGATATCCCGCAATTAAGCCTTTATCTAGGGTTTCTTTGGCACCCTTTTCCACTGCTGGTATGTATTGTTTAGGTACAGCACCACCAAAGATTTTGTCTACGAACGCAAATTCCGTACCATCATATAATGGGTCCACTTGAATCTTAACGTGACCATATTGACCATGACCGCCACTTTGTTTCTTATATTTAGACTCGGTTTCAGCAGAGCCTTTAATTGTTTCGCGGTATGGAATATATGGAGTCACAAGTTTAGCTTGTACGCCATATTTACGATCCATTTTGTTGAGGATATGCTCGAGATGAACCTCGCCCATACAATCGATTTGTAGTTGACGGGCCTCAGCATTTTTCACTACTACGCAAGTAGGATCTTCTTCTGCCACTTTTAGAACAGCACTAGCTAATTTTTCCTCCTCACCTTTTTTCACAGGTTCTAATGCTACTGTGTATAGAGGTTGAGGGAAACGAATAGCATCGTATGTCACTTTAAAGTCAGGAGCAGTTAATGTATCGCCAGTCTTAGCATTTGCCAATTTCGGTATCACTACGATATCGCCAGCTTTAGCAGCAGATACAGGGATTTGTTGCTTCCCAATAAGGGTAACCATCTTGCCCCATTTTTCTTCTACGCCTTGATTTACATCAAAGAGGCGATCGCCTTCTTTTAGTTCACCAGAGAAGATACGTACAAAGCTTTGTTTGCCTGCGAATGGGTCTAACAATGTTTTAAATACAAATGCAGTTAAAGGTTTATCTACATGTACTACACATTGTTCGCCGGTTCCCGCATCAGTTGCGGTCATCACTTTTTTAGTTGCATCCGGCATGTAACGGATCATACGATCCAATACTTGATCTAGGCCAATACGAGATATGGCACTGCCACACATGATTGGGCACACACGGCCACTAATCATCCCTTCACGCAAGCCTTGGCGAATTTCCTCTAAGGATAATTCTTCGCCTTCTAAATATTTTTCCAACAATTCATCGCTACCTTCAGCCGCGGCTTCTACGGTCATTTCCCGAATTTCTTGAGCCTTTTCGATAAGGTGAGCTGGTACAGCAATCTCTGTTGGTTGGCCGTCCTTATAAGTAAACGCAGTCATTTTTGCTACGTCTACGACGCCTTCAAAGTTGGCGCCTTCACCGATAGGAATCTGCAATGGCATAATACCTTTGCCAAATAATTCCCGCATTCTTTCAATAGTACCGAAGAAATCGGCACCATCCACATCCATTTTATTGATAAATGCCATGCGTGGCATTTGTAATTCAACTGCATAATCCCATGCGCGAACTGTGTCAGTTTCTACACCAGATGTGGCGGATAGTACCATCAACATACCATCGCACGCACGCAAAGCGGCACGAACTTCACCATGGAATTCATTATAGCCTGGAGTATCTACGAAGTTAACCTTATGGTCATGCCATTCACATGGAGCCATGCCCAATTGGATAGTTACGTTACGTTTAATTTCTTCAGGTTCAAAGTCCATAATATGTTTATTGTCTTGGCCTTTACCTACGAAATCAACCGCACCAGAGGTTAACAACAAAGATTCGACAAGAGCTGTTTTACCCGCACCATCGTGGGAAACAACAGCAACATTTCTAATTTTATCACTACTGTACTCTTTCATCGGAATCGCCTCCTTAATGGCAAATTACGGCTTTTGCTATTACATTTCGACACCCAAATAGAAAAGTCCTCTTTTTCCGAAAAAATTTATCAAAAAAAGAGGACTCTTTATTAATATTAATTTATATATGAGTATTATCTACCCACTAAAGAGGCACAGCCGCTAAGAAGCGCCATGAAAAGTGCCCAAATTATAGCGAAGATTATGGACGTTAAGATGCACGCAATGAATACTTTCATCTTCGAAAGCATTACTTGTGTTGCCATAAGTTCTAAGGATACCCAAATAGATATAACCAATAAGGCTATTGTTCCCACAAAATAGATAACACCAGCAAAGGCCCTACTATCGAATGCAAGTCCTAACATGCCCATTAAAACCAAGATTATCGTATAACCAATACTAAATAATAGTACCCCATACCCTTGTAGATACCAACTAACTTTCATAATCGCCTGTACATTGTCGGTACCCCCCATCTTAGTGATAACCCAGTTGTATACATAGGAACCAATGGCCACCATCACAAAGGACCAGCCGATACTGATAAGCCATGCAAAGATGAACATAAAACTGGCACCGATACCGATTAAATAGGTTAAACCAGTAAATTCATTATGAGGGAGAAATGGAATTAACATAGTCCCAAATAAAGCCAATATAATATATGGAATAGCCCACAAGAATACAGTGCCCCAAAATCCTTTATTCAATGTCCCCGATTGCACAACTTGATCAATACCGCCTTTAAAAGGACTAGCAAACAACCGCCAAAAATCAGAATACCATTTCGTCTCCATAATACAACCTCATTTACAAACTAAAACTCTCCCGTACGCTTACCGTAGTGTTTGGAGTCACCATTTTGCTTCCACCCAACGGTATCACCGATGGACATTACGCGGCGCGTTAAGCAGTCTTTACATTTATCTGCATTATCATCTACACAAGGTTTGTTATCATATAACAAATACTTGGCCCGATGTTCAGGAATTGTAATAATAGGCATCAAAATATTGGCACCTGCAGCAAGGCCTTTTTCACGGCCAAGTTTATCCAAAGCTTGTAATGCTGTTGTAGCTGCAATATTGACATCTTTCAAGAATAAACGGGTTAACGCAATCATCTTGAGCCCTAGTTGAATACGGCGCAATTTACCAGCTTCATCATCGATGCCCATAGCTAATGCCTCTTGGCCTAGGGGCGTATCGTGATGCACCACATAAGGTCCCATGCCAATCATGTCGATATCCATATCACGATAGAACAAGATATCGTTCACTAAATCTTCCTCAGTTTGACCAGGCAAACCAATCATGACACCTGTACCTACTTGGAAGCCTACGCGGCGCAAACGACGTAAACATTCTACGCTCCTTGCAAAGCAGACACAACCAAACGATAGCACTACGAATCA
>OGJM01000740.1_pt1 | contig 13467 bp, 11 predicted proteins | sample 1572281 | NCBI WGS metagenome assembly OGJM01 (sample SAMEA2582147, study PRJEB24529) | metagenome | reverse complement strand
CCCCTGCCGTAGCCGTATGACTTCCTCCCGGAGTGGCTTGTGCTGCGGAGACAGTTCGGCATACTCTGTTTTTAACTGTGCGTATTCCTGTTTCCATGCTTTCAGGGCAATGGGTTTTCCGTCCAGTTTTTCTTTCAAAATACGGCGGGCGGCATAAAACAGCCGTAACTCCGCATCGTGGGATGTTTCAAATTTCTCCCTCTGTTTCTTAAACTTGATATTGTTCAATTCCGTATGAACAGGTTTTAGCCGCTGGTAATTCTCGCCCTCCCGTATCAATTCCTGCAATTCCTTTATCCGGGCAGATTTCTTTTTCATGGAGTCGCTTAACGCTTCAAATTCTTCGTTGACAGAGGAAAGACGCTCCTGCAAATCCTCTAATGTGAGCAGCTTGTTTTCCGTCAGATAATTGACGGCTTCGGCAAACTGCTTTAAGTTTCCGGTTCTGGCTTTATTGCTCCATGCCCCTGCGTTGCGCTGGTTGTAATAAGCGATCAACAGGTCGGCAAGGCTCGGTGTCTGCGGTTTGGAAAGTTCTTCTTTTACCTCTGCCATCCAGACAAACAGGGCTTTGATCTTCTTCCTCACATCCTGCATGAGCCGGTTGGTGGCTTTAATCCAGCGGTTCAGTTCCCCTTTCTCGGTGCGGATGCCCTTTGCTTCCATCTGCCGGACATTAGCTCCCTCGTGGACAGTAGGTATCAGGTCAAGCCCCTGCCGCACATAGGAACGGTGGTCGATACGCACATCCAGCCCTTTTTCCTCAAATTTTGTATTAACGGCAGCCGCCCACTGCTCCCGCGTTTCCGGCTCATGCCAGTCTGTTGTATGGACAGCGTTAAACATATAATCGCCGTTTTTATCCCGGATTCGGTTTCCATCTTCATCAAGAAGATATTCCCGACGCTGTTTTTGTCCCCATGTGCCATCCGGGTTCAAAGGGCGCATGGTTGTCATCACATGAAAATGCGGGTTAGGGATGCCGCCGTCCTCTTTCTCCGGGCTGTGAAAAGCAAGGTCGGCAATCATGCCTTTTGTCACAAACTGCTCCTGTACGAACTTCCTCGCCAGCTCCATGTTTTCTTCCAGCGTCAATTCATTCTGCATGGCAATATCAAAGGAATAGGCAAGCTGTGCTTTTGGATGTTTCTCGCAGTTCTCCACAGCATTCCAGAGGGTCGCCCGGTCAAGATATATTTCCGGCGCATGGGGCGGCAGCATGATTTCCGAAGCGATCACGCCGCCCTTTTTGGTGTAGTCGCTGACTTCTCCATAGTAGCTGCTGTAAAGACGCTCCCCGGCTCGATAGGCTGCGCTGGCAATGGCGCTCTGACCGGCGCTGCGCTTGATCTGTGCGATTGAAAAATGATAAAGTGCTATCCTTAGTCACCGCCTTTCTCCTGCCCGGAAATACGGGCGTGGTTCTCTGTGGCAGACCGGATGAAATGCTCCGCCTGCGGCAGATTCAAAATGCTTTCCATGAGGGAATAAAATTCCGCTTCGGATAGCTCCTTTGTCTGTGGTGCAATGCTCTCAATAGCTGCCCCACGGGTAATCAGCCGGTGCGTCCTCTGTTTCCGGGAACCGCTTTCCAGATACGCCTGCCGGTTTTTCAAACGCTGCATTTTCCGTTTTTCCTGTTCCAGCAGGACAGTGGTTTTTTCATATTCCTGCTTCAACTGTTCCAAAGATTTTTCCATGTTCTCACATCCTTTGCTGATAAGATAAAGAAAGACCATCCGCAGACAGTCCGTGTGTCAGTGCTTCTATAAAACCCGATGAAAAGGGAAAACCGCAGAGCGGATTTCTCTTTGCGGCGAGTACACAGGGGATAGCCGCTTTAGCGGCGCAAGGGGGTGTAGCCACCTTGTCGGAGCGAAGCGAACGCAGACCTCGGATTGCTGATTTTATCAGCGGCAGAGGTAAGCTCCGCAGGACGCACGATACATGGTCTTTAGACTATGTATAGAAGTGCGCCCTTAGTTCCTAAGGGATTTTGCCGTTTCCGGCAGTCTTGTCCTTTTTCTTGGAACGCTTGGAAAGATACTTCGGGCAGTCAACCACAACCGCCCGGAAGCTCTGTTTACATTCGTGCTGGCATTTCCGGCACAGTTCGTTGTAAGTGATACGGCTGCGGTCATTTAAGAAGAAAGACCATTCCAGCCGCCGCTTGTTGCTCATTCTTGCCATAACCGGCTCCTTTCTCCGTTTCTATCTGATGTACGCAGATAGGCTGTTTTGGTGTAGCGTCTCGGTATCATTTTTAAGTTTTTTTCCCTCTGTATGCCCCTTTGGAAAGTGCGGCAGTATTGCAGTCAGGGAATGATACCTCACGCTTATTTGTCGCTTCTCGGTACGGTTTCGGAGCCTTTTGCCATCCATTCAAAGAAAGCAATTTTGCTGACCTTGATAAGCCTCCCCCTGCGGAACGCCGGAAAGCCGGGGGTGTGTACCAGCTCATAGGCGCTCGCTCTTGAAATTCCCATAATCCGCTGAATGTCCGCCACATCCAGAACCAGCGGTAAATCCTCGTAGCTGTTCAATCTCTTTTTATCGTTCATTCTGTTCCTCCCATAAATCAAATAGGTTAAAATGCTTCCTGTTGCCGTTCTCCCCAAAAGCCGTTTTCCTGCCCCATTCCTGCGGTGTTTCCCTGCATTGGTGCGCCGAATGCGTCACTTCTCCTGCCGGTCATATCCCTTTTGGACGGTCATTCACTTGTCAAGGTACTGTGTGGCACGAAATTACCAACTGCAATCATCATAGCGGACTATCCTTGACAAAACAATACTTCTGCGATACCATGAGTGTAACGGATATAACTAAATTATATAATTACCATAAACAAAGGCAGGGGATAGGGATGGAGAATCAGTTTATACGGCATGAGCCATGTTTTGAGAGGATTTTGTTTGTCCTGACGCTGGACAGGAAGAAAATGAAAGAGCGGATTTTGATTGGGGAAGAACAGCAGATCCGCTTCCGTCTGAACGGGAGCCAAAACGCAGAGGTGCTTTGTGATATGACACGCCCACTGGGAACTTTTTTGATAAACTTTGAGCGTGACACGGACAGAGACTGGAACTTATACGGGCTTTCTCCGCTGCGGCAAGCTCTCCACTCCAACCGATGGAAACAGCCGGAGCTGGAGCAGGCGGCAAGCGAATTTCTTTGGGAGAAATATCTTAGCAACGACCCTCTGAAAATGTATGTGGCGTTCCGTATCTGGAACAGCTATCTGCTTGCCAGAGAACCTCGTGACCGTAACGCTGCCTGTGACCGCTTCATGGATAAAATGAGCAGCCTGACCGGGGTATTCCATAACGAAACCATGATCTTTGACAGAGAAACAGGAAAACCGAAACATTTTCAAACTGGCAGCCTTTATTTCAAAGGCGCACCGTCAGAAGATACCCGGCTTGACCTCTGGTTCCCGGACAACTGGCGCACAGAAGAATGTGTGTCTGCCTATGCGTCCCTCTACCCGTTGATTACCTATTATCTGAACAGGCTGAATGACTGGGGGCTTTGCTTCCGGCAGTGCAAGGTCTGTGGGAAATATTTTCTGGCAAAGAGCCAGCGGTATGAGCTGTGCAGCGATAAGTGCCGAAAAGCACAGGCGCTTCAAAACAAGCGGGAATTTGACGAGAGGGCAAGAGAAAACAACTATGACCTGCTTTATAAAAATGAATGCCAGAACTGGCGCAACAAAATAAACCGGGTAAAAAATACCGCAGGCTTTCCGGCTGACCGTCTGGAAAAAATGCAGGCTGCCTTTTCCGACTTTAAGAAAGAAGCCTTACAGAGAAAAAAGGCTGTAAAAACAGGAACGGCCAGCCCGAAAGAATTTACGGACTGGCTGTATCAGCAGAGTAATGTAATTGTGAAGCTGACTGAATACTAAATTTTTTCTCGTTGTGAGGTTTCTGTGACATTTGCCTGATGGCAGTATCGAAATTGCAGTAATTACTCATGCAAAATGCTTCTTCGTTTTATACACTATACCTATATGGTGGAGCACCAAATGAAAGGAGCAAAAAATATGTCTGAGATTCAAAATGCGATTGAAGTAAAGAACTTAAAAAAAGGTTTTGGTGGCAGAGTTTTGTTTGAGAATTTTAGCCTGAATGTAAAAGCAAATACAATCCATGCGATTATTGGCCCGAACGGTTCTGGAAAGACAACACTGCTACGCTTGATTACAGGGGTATACCAGCCAAATGCAGGGACAATCAACATTGCAGGGAAATATGCAATGGAGCTTGAAAATGACTATCTGTATGAAGAACAGACTGGTCTTGAAAATTTGAGAATTTTTGGGAAATACTTTGGATTTGAAATAAATGATCGTTCAGACAGTTATTGTACGCAATTAGGATTGACCGAGCATTTAGGAAAGCGTGTTAGCACTTATTCTAAAGGAATGAAAAGAAAACTGTCCCTTTTGATTGTGATTATGATGGGACGGGATATTCTGCTCATGGATGAACCAACATCGGGTGTAGACCCCATATCCAGAGTAGAAATCCGTAGTTTGATAGAGGCTCTAAAAGCTGACGGAAAAACGGTTATTATCACTTCACATGACCTTAGCGAGATTCAAAAGTGCGCTGATGATGTATCTATGATTAAAAATGGCAGATTGCTGTTTGATAAGGGTATTCAAGAAATGCAAGGACAATCATTGGAAGAAATCTTTATTAAGGAGGGCAATCGGTATGAGTAACATGGGAAAAGGCGCAGTCTACTATCTTACCAGAAGCAAAAGCCTCCTAATTGATACTGCGATTGTTGCCATTCTGGCGATTTTTATGAGCTTTGCAATGCAGATGGACGCCTTGCAGTCTAAGGGAGAGGATTATTTAGTCTTAATGCTCTATGCGGTTATTTTGGGTCTTACCTCCCTGCAATCCGGTGCTATGATTGTAGATTTGACAGCAAAGGATAAGTTAAGCCGGAGAATTGAATTTTTTGCAGCTTCTGGAATTGCGGTAAAAGAGATTATAAAACAGTATTCGGTACAGATTTTCCGCTTTTCTGGTATTATCCCGTTCTTTGTTTTTATGAGTTGCTATTACTTTACCGACTGGACAATGAGCTTTGGGCGGATCGTATGCGTTTATCTTAGTATTCTTGTACTTAGTTTTTGTGAGATTGTCGCTTTGAATATCATTGTACTGGATGTGAAACGAGTAAAACTGTTCAAAAATGTTCTGTTCTTTGGTAATTTTGCACTGGTTTATTTGATTGCGATGTCGGCAGAACGAATTACAGAGCTTGTGAATCAACATCATATAGGAATTGACTATTTGATTATTGTGGTTGATGTTGCACTTTGCATGATGTTTGCACTATTAAGTTTCTTTAAGACTCGGCACATGAGCAACGAAACAGTTATCAGGAGGGATGGCGAATGGGTTTGATAACCTTAAACCTTAAAAGGGTATTGAACTGGAATTTTATATTTATGAGTGCGGTAGCAACTATCTTCGGCATAATCTCTCTGATGAACTTTGGGGATATTTCAGAGAACATTGTATTTGGCGTTGATATAAAGTATTTTATGCTTGATGGCTACCTGTGCTTATTTATCTTTTTTGCCGGAGAAATAAGCAAGGATATGTTGCAGCAAGAAAAAATTACAAAGAGAATAGAATGGAAACTTGCTAATGGTATTAAAATCTCAAGTATTGTTAAAGAGAATCTGCTATCACTATGGATTGGAACGCTGATTCTTTTGTTTCCTCTGCTTTTGATGATTTCCATTCGTCTGCCAAACCTTATCTTGTTATCAGGCACCTATTTTCTGATCCTTAGCATATTGTATTCGGCATTTATAAATGTTTTGATTCTCTGGATTAGAAATATGAACTGGTTTAAGAGTATTCCTATCTTTGCAACACTGCTTCATATTTTGCTGGTTGTCTTAAAATGTGGGATATTTATGAAAACGAATAATGTGTGGGTGTTGCTACTATTTTCTCCAGTGAGTATAATAGTTTTGACTGCGTGTGGTTTATGTCTGATGACTAAAGAACGGATCGTATCATCATATTACTAACATAATGAATTTTAGCTGAAAGGAGGGGGGCTATGCAGGATAAACGCTTCTATCCGTATCTGTTTCTTCATGCGGGTATTGTGACTTTATGGGTTATATTGGATAGAACACATAAAGGAATTGCGAATGACGGAGCCATCAACTTATTGTCGATTGCCGTCTTGCTTTGTTATTTCAATCTGCTCTATCTTCATGTAATGACATCACGGCGAAAGGCAACAATATCTGAATGTGGCTGGAACCTGCTTTCTGTTTCCTTTATTGCGGCGCTGATGTATGATGGATTTTCCACCTTATACATGGGTGCATTTCTGTTTTTTGCATTGATTATCGGAATAATGCTGGTAAGAACTGACGCAAGCCGGGGTAAAATGGTTCGCTTGCTGTTTGGAATTGCAGCTATCATACTGTCGTTTTTTGATTTCCAAATTCTCCCTGCTATAACCATGTTAGTTGGAATGTTCATGGGAATTTTCCTTGATTATAGATATATAAATTTGAAACAGGTTAATATTCTTCCGATTGCCCAGAGGAAAGCAAGATATGTCCTCGCTCTTATGATTCCCTTGTTTACAGTCGTACTTTATTGCTTTGATTTGTCCACCCTACAAGTCAATGTATTTTTTCAGCTTATAATGCTTTTATTTGAGGCTTTTGCTGTCATTCATCTTGGCGATATGGAGGCCCGTTACAAGGAGTTGACAAAGTATTATGAATTAACGAACTATATTGCAAATGAGAGGGAAGATTTCTCAAGACTGCTTCATAACGATGTGCTTCAAGACATTGGAGGTGCCAAAAATCTCCTGTCGCTTCGCTCACCAGATGTTGATGAAACAAAAAGGATATTGTCTGATTTGGAATTGCGGGTAAGAAATATGATGAATTTCTATTCCTCTAATATCTTTTCGGGGTATGCTTCATGGGAACATATCGGATATATGCTTGACGCGATTAAGAAGCTGTACCCAAAGAAGAATATACTTGTAGATTTCACGATTGACAGCGAAGCAAGGATTGCTTTGAAAAAAGATAACAGTTTGGAACAGACTATGCAGATAATCAAAGAACTTGTCAACAATGTTTATAAACACGCTGCCGCTACTTTTATTCATTTGGAAATCGCGCTAAATGAAGAAAGTAGATTCGTAATTACCTGTCAAAATGATGGAGCGAAACCAAATGACATTGAAAATATTCTTTCTTCCAAAGGTGGTATGCTGTTCTTGACGGTGTTGATAAATGGGAATGGTGGTAACATTCAGTATTTAGAGAAAGATGGTATTTTAACTGCAACGGCAGTTTTGGGGAGAAAAAATGAAGATATTACTATTTGATGATCACAGGATATTTGGAGAGAGTTTAAGCAAACTTCTGGAAGATTGGGATGAAATCTCTATCTGTCGCTATGTAAGTAATGAAACAGAGTTTTGGAATATTCTTTCCGTAGACGAATGGGACATTGTATTACTTGATGTCAACCTAAGAGAGCAGTCAAAAAGTTCTGGCATTGATCTGATAGAAACGATATATAGTAAAAAGCCAAAAATAAAGGTGGTTATGCTATCCTCTTATGATATGCCAGTTTATAGACAGGAGGCACTTAAAAAAGGCGCCGTAAGTTATATTGATAAGTCTGCTTCTGCTGACGAGTTGGTAAAAAAACTCACAGCTATTAGTAAAGGTCACAAGTCCACTACGCCCCCTTTATTAGATCCCCTGACAGATCGTGAAGCGGAAATTATTAAGGCGATTGGAACAGGGAAAACAAAGCATGAAATAGCGCAAGAACTGTATATCAGTGAACGGACACTTTACAACCATATCCAAAGCATCTATGATAAGCTGGGGGCTAAAAATGCTATCGAAGCCTATAACAAGGCTATTGCACTTGGATATATCACACCCTTAATATGAGTTTAGGCAATAAGAGGGACAGATATATCAGAACACAAGTGACAAGTATGCACATTATGTAAGCAGATAGCAAAAACAAGTATCATTGAACGACTTCATCAAAACAATAAAGAAAAGCCGGGAGCAAAATTAAGTCTGCTTCCAGCTTTTTTGTATTTGTTATTGTATGTGGTTGACTAAGGAATATTGTTTAAGCGTGAGTTTGTGATATTGGGTGTGGTATCTTTAACTATGGGAAACTCCCCGTTCCCAGCGGCTGACAGCCTTGTCGGTAACGTGCAGCCGTTCGGCCAGCTCAGCCTGTGTCAGCCCCTGCGCTTTGCGCATCCGGCTCAGATAATTTCCGAAAGTTCTGGCATCCATTTTATCAACTCCCTTGGAAAGAGCATAGCATAAGGCAGCATAAAACGCAATCGACGCTCTGTTTACCCGGACAAAAAGTGTTTGGATAGCTTGAATGTAAACAGCAAAGCGCCCGCCCTATGGTTCGAGCAGAACCACGGGGCGGGCGCTTATTTTATATGGAGTTCAGAAGAAAAATGCGGGTTTCAGCTTACAGCTGGGGACCTGCGGAGACCAGAGCCTTGCCGTGCTCGTTGCCCTCGTACTTGGCGAAGTTCTTCACGAAGCGGCCAGCCAGATCCTTTGCCTTCTCTTCCCACTGAGCGGCATCTGCGTAGGTGTCGCGGGGATCGAGGATGGCGGGGTCAACACCGGGCAGAGCGGTGGGAACCTCAAAGTCGAAGTAGGGGATCTTCTTGGTGGGAGCCTCGTTGATGGCACCGCTCAGGATAGCGTCGATGATGCCGCGGGTATCCTTGATGGAGATGCGCTTGCCGGTGCCGTTCCAGCCAGTGTTGACCAGATAAGCCTTTGCGCCGCTGGCCTTCATCTTCTTGACCAGCTCCTCAGCGTACTTGGTGGGGTGCAGCTCCAGGAAGGCCTGACCAAAGCAAGCGGAGAAGGTGGGGGTGGGCTCGGTGATGCCGCGCTCGGTGCCTGCCAGCTTTGCGGTAAAGCCGGACAGGAAGTAGTACTGGGTCTGCTCCGGGGTCAGGATGGAGACCGGGGGCAGAACGCCGAAGGCGTCAGCAGACAGGAAGATCACGTTCTTTGCTGCGGGAGCAGAAGAAACGGGACGCACGATGTTCTGGATGTGGTTGATGGGGTAGGACACACGGGTGTTCTCGGTGACAGACTTGTCAGCGAAGTCGATGTGACCCTCGGCATCCAGAGTGACGTTCTCCAGCAGAGCGTTGCGCTTGATGGCGTTGTAGATATCGGGCTCGGACTCCTTATCCAGGTTGATGACCTTAGCGTAGCAGCCGCCCTCGAAGTTGAACACGCCGTTGTCGTCCCAGCCGTGCTCGTCATCGCCGATCAGCAGACGCTTGGGATCGGTGGACAGGGTGGTCTTGCCGGTGCCGGACAGACCGAAGAAGATGGCGGTGTTCTCGCCGTTCTTGTCGGTATTGGCAGAGCAGTGCATGGAGGCAATGCCCTTCAGCGGCAGGAAGTAGTTCATCATGGAGAACATACCCTTCTTCATCTCGCCGCCGTACCAGGTGTTGACGATGACCTGCTCCTTGCTGGTGATGTTGAACAGCACAGCAGTCTCGGAGTTCAGGCCCAGCTCCTTGTAGTTCTCGACCTTAGCCTTGGAAGCGTTGTAAACAACGAAATCAGGCTCGAAGTTCTCCAGCTCCTCAGCGGTGGGACGGATGAACATATTGGTAACGAAGTGTGCCTGCCAGGCCACTTCCACGATGAAACGCACTGCCATGCGGGTATCCTTGTTGGCGCCGCAGAAAGCATCCACGACGTACAGGCGCTTGTTGGACAGCTCCTTCTGAGCGATCTCCTTGACAGCCTTCCAAGCCTCCTGAGAAGCGGGGTGGTTGTCGTTCTTGTACTCATCGCTGGTCCACCACACGGTGTCCTTGGAGTTCTCGTCCATCACGATGAACTTGTCCTTGGGAGAACGGCCGGTGTAGATGCCGGTCATCACGTTCACAGCACCCAGCTCGCTGACCTGACCCTTCTCGTAACCTTCCAGCTCGGGATTGGTCTCCTCGGCGAACAGCTGCTCGTAGGAGGGGTTGTGCACGACTTCAGTCGTGCCGGTGATGCCATACTTGGTAAGATCCAACTTTGCCATATTTGCGTACCTCTACTTTCGTTTGATCCTTACATAACTCTGTGTAGGAGATGCAGCGCCATTTATGGTACGGACACCGCATAAGGGGGAGACAGCACAGAACGATGCAATGCAAATTCTCCTGTCTACCATTATACACAAAAGCTTTCCAAAAGCAATAAATGGAAGGTTCTGTTTGCAAAAAAGAAACAAATTTCATAAACAAGCTTTCCCGCATAAAGTAATTTCACGAAGCCTTGCAGGGACGCAGACCATGAAAAATAAGGCGGGACGGGGAAAAACCGACATTTTGATAAAAGTTTGACAAGCATGGATACATTAAAAAACAGGACGCTTTGCGCATTTTTATCCCCGATTTGCTGCTGCCTTTGTCTTATTGTGTAATTTTTGCGTTGGCTCAAACGTTTTTCTGGCGAAAGGACTTTCGTTGTGCTATACTTATTTTAAACAGAAGCACTTTTCCGCCCGCCGCGGCGGCCCACATATAAAGGAACTGCCATGAAAACCATCTACATTCTGCTCACCCGCTCCGGCACGCTGCTGTCCAAACTGGTCTATGCCGCCACCGGTGCCAGCTATACCCACGCCTCCATGGCGTTTGATGCAGAGCTGAGTTGCCTGTACAGCTCCACCCGCAAAAACGGCTACACCATGTTCCCGGCGGGCCCCAGCAAGGAATATCTGAACAGGGGCGTTTTCCGTCTGCGGGACAACGCCCCCTGTGCGCTGTACGCGCTGGAGGTGTCCGACGAGGCCTATTCCCACGCCCTGCACCGCGCCGAGGAGTTCATGCGCCACAGCGAGGAGTACAGCTTTAATATTCTGGGGCTGATCCTGTGCGCACTGCATATCCGCTGGCAACGCCGCCGGCATTATTTCTGCTCCCAGTTTGTCAGTGAGGTGCTGGAGCAAAGCGGCGCTTTGGCGCTGCCCAAGGACAGCACCCTGATGCACCCCAATGACTACCCCCTGCTGCCCCAGCTGAAGTGCCTGTACAAGGGACGCTTAGCCGACCTGCCCCAGCGCAAGGCCATGGATCTGGGCGAGACGCCCTCGATGGTCAGCATCTATACCGGCCTGCTGGTGGAGCTGCTGCAGCGCCGGGCGCAAAGGTTTTTTGAGTAACTTTGTTGTATAAAGCCGAATTTTTCGCTTTTTTAGGTGTCGCTCTTGCTTTTTGCAGCCAATTGTGGTAATATTATTCGGCGGTATTGTTTTGCCGCAGAATATGCGCTCGTAGCTCAGCCGGTAGAGCATCTGACTTTTAATCAGAGGGCCAGGGATTCGAGTTCCCTCGAGCGCACCAAAATCCCACGAAGAATCGTAAGATTCCTCGTGGGATTTTCCATTTTCTGGGGCTCTGCACACTTTTTGCATACCGGCGGGAAAGCCGTGTTTTTCCTTGCATTGTCTGCATTCTGTGCATCGTGGCGGAACTTGTCGGGGCAAAGCCCCTCCATCTTGCTGCGCAAGACCGCTCCGTCGCTTAAAAGCCCCACTGGGGCTTTCATTGCTTCGCTGCGCTTGCAAACGCGAATTTTCCATACTTTTTTCAGGCGAACAGCAGACGGGTAAACTCACGCCGCTGCTCGGGGTTCATCTGTCGGACAACTTTCAGCATCCCTTCCGGGGTGATCTGGATGCTGTCCGGCAGATTTTCTTTTACCGGCACAGAGCCGGATTTGGGGGAGCCGATGTCCTGTGAATAGAAGTCTGCTTCCAGCTTCTCAGCCAGCTCCAACCGGGGCTTGTCCTGCGTGTGGGCGTAGGTGTCCATCAGGATGCCGGTGGTGGCGTGACCGGTGTTGCCCTGCACGGCTTTAATGTTGCCGCCGGATTCAATCAACTGGTAAGTGGCACTGGAGTGGCGCAGACCGTGGAACACGATCTTCTCAAACTCCGGGTGCTCTGCACGCCAAGTGCGGTACCATTTAGAAAGGGCTTCCGGGGCAACAGGCATACCGTTGGGAAGGCGGAAGAGCTGACCACAGTTGCGATACCTGCCATCCATGGCAAGCTCGTCCTGACGGAGCTTTTCCAGCCAAGTCAGCAGTTCCTCCTTCAAGGGTCTCGTCAGATAAAGGGTGCGACTGGATTTCTTGGTTTTCGGCTTCTTCAGCACCAGTGCGGAGCTGCTGCCCTCACGCTGGTCGGGGAAGATGTGGTAGATCTGATTCGGGTCGGTCTTTTCCAGTGCAGCCTTTTCGGTGCGCTGTAAGCTCCTGCCGACCGTGATGGTCCCACGTCCATCCGCTGCATCGAAGTCGATGTCTCCCGGCTGCAAGCCAAGGATCTCTCCGACACGCAGCGAGAGAATCATGCTCAGATGAACAGCAAGGTGGAGCGTAGGGTCGGTCATGGTCTGCAACGCAGCAAGCATGGTCTTTTCGTCCCAGATGGCACGTTCTTCCGAGGTCGATTTCGGGGCTTCTCTCGGAATCGGTGACTTGAGGAGCAGACCCCACTCAACGGCATAGGAAAAGGCAGTCTTGAGCATGGCGTGGACTTCCCGGATGGAAGCACCCGTAAGAAACTGCCGCTTCTGTTTGTCGGTGAGCGTTTGCTTGACACCCTGCTTATACAGTCCGCGCGGTGTCCGGCTCAGCGTGGCGTAGAACTGTTCGAGGTCATACGTCTGAACCTTCTGAATCTGTTTCTTGCCAAGATAGGGCACGACAAGATTCTGGATCATGGCTACCGTGTGGGTGTAGGTTTTGGGTGCCCACTTGTGCTTGCTGGACTGGATGGGGAGCCACTTGTACAGCATTTCCGCTACCGTCATTGCATCGGGTATGAGGAACGTACCGTCCAAGAGTTCTTTCTCTACCGAGATCTTGCGGTCTTGCGCTTCCTTCTTGGTTTTGAAGCTCTCCCAGCCTTCACAGATCCGGCCAGCATGGTCTTTGTATTTGAAACGAACGGAGTAGGAATCTCCGCGCCTGAGAATAGATGCCATAGATGTTCCCTCCCTCAGACCGCAGCAAACCAATCGTCAAAGCTCTGCTTGCTTACCCGGATGCTGGTACCGAGGCGGATCACCTTGAAGTCCTTCGTGGTGTTGCACAGGTTATACGCAGCGCGGTTGGAGATCGCCAAAAGTTGGGCGATCTCCTCCACCCGGTAAACGAGCGGGGCGTGTCGGACGGTTTTGCTGGTCTGGTCAGAAGGTTCTACGGCAGGGGTTTGGTCCGAAGTTTCGTCAGAAATTACCATGGAATTTCTGACAGAAAATTCGCATGGAACTGCAAGTTCCTGACGTTTCATTGTAGGGGATTCGGGCGCGATTTTCAAGTCCTCACGGGTCAGTTTAGCGGAATTTTTGCGGACATTC
>OGJM01000739.1_pt1 | contig 13491 bp, 12 predicted proteins | sample 1572281 | NCBI WGS metagenome assembly OGJM01 (sample SAMEA2582147, study PRJEB24529) | metagenome | reverse complement strand
ATTAGTATAGAAGATTTCCCTGTTGTTGAGGGCTGGCAATCGATGGAACGATTAATCACTGTAAAAGTACAATTAGCATCGGGGGTGAAACAGTATGTGGAATAAAGGCTTATCCTATCGTGAGCGTCATGGACTTATTAGTACCCATAAAAATGTACGTAATAAGTTAAATACTGACAAAAATACATCAGATCATAGTTTAGGGCTTGTATTTTTCCCTGCTTTTGACTGGAAGATTTCTGAAACCCATCCAGAACGACAAGAGCGATTGCTGTATACGCGTGATCAAATCGTTGAGGAAGGCTTATTAGATATACCTAATATTGTGGAATATAATCCTATCGTGGCCGATTGGGATACCATAGAGCGCGTTCATGTGGGCGCTCCTGATTTAGAGTCCTGGGTAACGGAAGCACACCGTGTGTCTGCTGGTGGGGCTATTGCCGCTGCTGATGCGGTTATGCGCGGTGAAGTAGATCGCGCTTTTGCCTTAGTAAGACCGCCAGGACATCATGCGATGGCCATGGTTCATGGTATTCGTGGTTTCTGTACCATTAACATTGAAGCTGTTATGATTCAACATATGCGTCAAACCTATGGTATTAAACGGGGTGCTGTGGTGGATACAGACGTACATCATGGTGATGGCTCTCAAGATGTGTTCTACCATGATCCAGATACACTATACATTAGTTTCCACCAAGATGGACGGACCTTATATCCTGGCACAGGCTTTATGGATGAATTCGGTGGACCACAGGCTATTGGTGGAAATATAGATATTCCATTGCCACCTGGGACTGGTGACGAAGGGTTGATGAAGGTTATGCGTGAGTTAGTATTGCCAATCCTAGAAGAATTCAATCCACACATTGTTATTAATTCTGCAGGGCAAGATAATCACTTTAGCGATCCATTGGCTAATATGCAGGTAACCGCAAAAGGCTATGCTGAGCTTGTGGATTTATTGCAAGCAGATATAGCTGTCTTAGAAGGTGGTTACTCTGTACAAGAAGCATTGCCATATGTAAATACTGGTATCATTTTATCTATGGCAGGCCTTGATTACAGCAAGGTCGTCGAACCTGCCTTTGATCCTGTTAAATATAAGCAAAGCCAAAATGTAACCGCTTATATTGATGACCTTATCGCTAAGTGGAAGGTGCAATGGGTTAATCGTCATAAGATGGCCGAAGAGGAACGCACCGGTGTAGGCGATATATGGTCGAATCGCTACAATGTGTACTATGATGAAACAGGTGTACAAGAGGAACGCCTTGAAAAGGTGCGCATGTACGAAAATAAAGTTGGATGGCATAGCGTACTTTCACATGGTCAATATGGACCCTATGGGCCACAAAGTGTTTATGCCATGTTCATTCCTTGGCAAGCCGATGAGGGAACTCGTCAAGATGCCATTACAGAGGCCAAACGGGCTAAAGCAGAAGGCGGTGCAAGTCGTTATGTTGTGGTTGATCCACTTGGCGATGGACAATACGAGGTATAGTGGTAGATTCTCAAAGTTGTGACTCCTTGTAATGGACCATACTGTGTTAGAATTGGTAACTATAATCTGATTCGTAGTGATAAAAAATAGTTAAATTGTGATATAATAAGAAAAGATAACGCCCCTTTGTGTAAGGGGCGTTCTAATGTTTAGTTTTAGAATGGTGAGGTTCCTATGCGCAGCGATAATAGAACAGCAGGTCAATTGCGACCTATTAAAATAACACGGAATTTTACAGAGTATGCGGAAGGTTCTGTACTCATTGAGTGCGGCAAGACTAAGGTTATCTGTACAGCTACTGTAGAGGATTCTGTGCCGCGCTGGCTCAAAGGTTCTGGTCAAGGTTGGGTAACTGCGGAATACTCCTTGTTGCCACGTTCTACGCAAACTCGCGTAAGCCGTGAAGCTGCAAAGGGTAAACAAACGGGCCGCACCGTAGAAATTCAACGCCTTATCGGTCGTGCATTACGTGCTGTTGTAGACCTTGAAGCATTAGGTGAACGTTCTATTACAATCGACTGCGATGTAATCCAAGCTGATGGTGGTACGCGTACAGCATCTATTACAGGTGCTTTTGTAGCCCTCGTTGATGCGGTGGACTTCACCTTTGGTGGCGCAGGCAAATTCCCAATTACTGATTTTTGTGCTGCTATTTCCGTAGGCATTGGCCCAGAAGGTCCTATTACGGATCTTTGCTACGAAGAGGATAGTGCGGCTATCGTTGACATGAATGTGGTGCGCACAGGCTCTGGTGATATGGTTGAGGTACAAGGTACTGGTGAACATGGTACCTTTAACCGTGATGAGCTCAATGCATTGCTCGACTTAGCTGAGGCAGCTACAGATGAGCTCATGGCTAAACAACGGGAAGTACTTGGTACAACAGCAGATAAAGTAGGTAAGGTATATCCTACAGCTCCGGAGGTGTAAGATGGAACAAATCGTATTAGCTACAGGCAATAAAGGGAAAATTCGTGAATTTTCTGAGGCTTTCTCTCATTTATCTATCGACTGTGTACCTGTAAAAGAGGTCATCACCATTGAGGAACCTGAGGAAACAGGAACAACCTTTATGGAGAATGCGCTTTTAAAGGCGCGCTACTACGCGAAGGCTACCAATCGTCCGTGCCTTGCAGACGACTCTGGCATCACCGTAGATGCTCTCAATGGTGCTCCAGGCGTATATTCTGCGCGTTATGCAGGTCATCATGGTGATGATCAAGCTAATAATGAAAAATTAATTCGCGAACTGCAAGGTAAAAGCTACTGCTCATGTATTGATTACTCCTACTTAGACTGCGCATATCCTGATGGCCGTGAAGTGACGGCTGAAGGTTATTGTGATGGACTTGTTCAAGATGAGCCAAAAGGGGACAATGGTTTTGGCTATGATCCATACTTCTATGTACCTGAATTTGAAAAGACAATGGCAGAACTTAGCATTGAAGAAAAGGAAACCATCAGCCATCGTGGCCGTGCTTTACGCAAATTAATTAACAAGCTTTAATATTTTCGAACTATATGGTATAGTTCATATAAATATGTAATATAATAGTGTTAGAGAACTTATAAAATGAAACGAATTGGTATTTTAAGTGATACCCATGGGTATCTAGATGATATTGACCTTGTCTTGGAGGCTACAGCAGACCAAGAAATTGATATGTGGCTTCATGCTGGTGATTATGGCGATGATGCACGCTATATGCAGGAACATACTGATATTCCTGTGTATGCAGTGCGCGGTAATAATGACCGTGTACAGCCTCTTGAACCGCGAGAACAGTTGATTCCTCTAGAGGATACCTATATTTACATGACTCATGGTCATGAGGTATCATATTATAATCGAATACAAAAACTGATTGAGTTAGGCACTGATATGGGGGCGCGACTCATCGTGTCCGGTCATAGTCATCATCATGGTGAGGTTCGTGTTCGTGATGCGGTATTTGTGAATCCCGGCAGTATATCGTTGGCTCGTGACCGCTCAGGCGGTACATTTGCTATCGTTACCTACGATAATGGACAGTTTGATGTAGAGTTTGTGTATAAACAAGATATTGTTTAGTTATATGGTGAAAGCTTTGAACCTCAATGGTTCGAAAAGCTTTCAAAAAAATAGTAAGTCTATGCATGGAAAGGGTTATGACATATCATGGATACACCAGTTAAAGCAAAGCCGAAAATGAAATTATACGGTTTTAATAATCTCACAAAGACATTGAGTTTTAATATTTATGATATTTGTTATACTCGTACGGAAGAAGAGAAAAAACAATACATTCAGTACATTGATGAAGTATACAATGCGGATCGTTTAACAGCTATCTTAACAGAGGTTAGCCATATTATTGGTGCTAACATCCTTAATATAGCGAAACAAGACTACGACCCTCAAGGTGCGTCTGTTACGATTTTGATTTCTGAAGAGGAAATTGAAAAAGAAGATGTAGTCATGCATCTTGATAAATCTCACCTTACTGTACATACTTATCCTGAAAGCCATCCGCACAAAGGGATTAGTACATTCCGTGCCGACATTGAAGTATCTACATGCGGTCAGATTTCTCCTCTTAAAGCGCTTAACTATTTAATTCAAAGCTTTGACTCCGATATCCTTACATTGGACTACCATGTTCGTGGCTTTACACGTGACGTATCTGGCAAAAAAATTTATATCGATCATCGCATCAACTCTATCCAAAACTACATCAATGCAAAAACTCGCAACATGTACAACATGATTGATGTGAACGTATATCAAGAAAATATTTTCCACACAAAAATGATGTTAAAAGAATTTGATTTAGATAACTATCTCTTTGGTATTACTGAATCTGAATTGAGTGAACGAGAAATCAAACAAATTAAACATCAATTAAAACAAGAAATGATGGAAATTTTCTATGGTCGTAATTTGCCATCTGTAAAAGCATAAATAAAAAATATATATTCTGTATGCTATGTGTCCTATCGGATAATACGTATATAGTACTAAAGTAGATAAGTCGTATATGGCTTATCTACTTTTTATTTAATTATCATTTTTATTACTAAATTAGATTAATTGAATTTAATTCTAAAATATTCGGAAAACTATATCGAAAAAACTTGAATTGTTATATATCATTTTGTATAATAAAATTAGTTAAAGGTATTAATTACCGACTCAAAAGAGTCCGAGTTTATCCACAAAGGAGAATTATTATGGACGTACGTGAATTAGCTGTACAAAAAAAACGTGAATTAAAAGGTTTCCTTACTGTAGGAACAAAATATGAATTAAAAGACGCTCATGATTTATCTGTAGCTTACACACCAGGTGTAGCAGAACCATGCTTGCGTATTAAAGATAATGAAGCAGAGTCCTTTGAATTAACTTGCCGTTCCAACATGGTTGCCGTTGTATCTGACGGTACTCGTGTACTTGGTCTTGGCGATATCGGCGCTGCAGCAGCATTGCCTGTAATGGAAGGTAAATCTTTATTATTCAAAAAATTCGGCGATGTAGACTGCATTCCATTGGTTGTAGATACTAAAGATGCTGATACATTGATCAACACTGTAAAATTATTGCAAAAAAACTTTGCTGGCATTAACTTGGAAGATATTTCTTCTCCTAAATGCTATGAAATCGAAAACCGTTTGAAAGAAGAATTGGAAATCCCTGTATTCCATGATGACCAACACGGTACTGCAATCGCATGTTTGGCTGGTGTAAAAGGCGCTCTTCGTTTAATTAAAAAAGATTTAGCTACTGCTAAAATCGTTGTAAACGGCGCTGGTGCTGCTGGTGCAAACATTGCTCGCTTGTTATACCTTGCAGGCGCTCGTGATATTACATTATTAGTATCCTCTGGTGTATTGCACAAAGATTACAAACGTCTTGATTCCTTGCAAGCTGAATTGATCGACTTGCTTAAACTTGAAGAAAAACATGGTAACTTGGCTGAAAATGCTAAAGGCGCTGACATTCTTCTTGGCGTATCTGCAGCAGGTGCTTTCACAAAAGAAATCTTGGAAAACTTGGCTGATGATGCAATTGTATTCGCTATGGCTAACCCTAACCCAGAAGCAACATATGCTGATATGAAAGCTGCTGGTATCCGCGTTGCTGGTACAGGCCGTTCTGACGCCCCTAACCAAATCAACAACGTAGCAGTATTCCCAGGCGTATTCCGCGGCGCTATCGATGTTCGTGCATCTAAAATTACTGATGAAATGAAATTGGCTGCTGCTGACGCATTGGCTAACTTGATTCCGGACAGTGAATTGAACGAAGAAAACGTAATGCCATCCGTATTCGATCCTCGTGTAGCTCCAGCAGTTGCAAAAGCAGTTGCTGAAGTTGCTGTAAAACAAGGTATTGCAAGAAATCCACAAGTAGTAGAAGACGGCAGCTACGAAGGTTAATCTATTTGCCTTAGAAGCTTTAGCACAACCACAATAGAACTATAGAACAATATAACATGCACCTCGAAAGAGGTGCATGTTTTTTATATGTACTAATAAAATTTAAAAAATTAATGAAGTTGTAAAAAAGTACTTGTCACTAATTTGTATCAATGATATAATAATTTTCGTTGCAGAGCGATACTCAAAAGAGTAAAAACTCAGCAAGAGTAGTGGTTGACATCAACTACCAGGTTTGCTATAATTAGCAAGTAATTAATGACGGGGCATAGCGCAGTTTGGTAGCGCACCTGGCTTGGGACCAGGGGGTCGCAGGTTCGAATCCTGCTGCTCCGACCATTTTTTTTATTTGCGGGTGTAGCTCAATGGTAGAGCCCCAGCCTTCCAAGCTGGTCGCGAGGGTTCGATTCCCTTCACCCGCTCCATTTTTTTTTGCCTTTTTTAGGGTAAACTGCAATAGAGCACAGTTGACGATACATAGTACATAATTTATACTATAATAGATAATTGCATATATAGGTAATCCACATGGTTCAGTAGCTCAGTTGGATAGAGCAACGGCCTTCTAAGCCGTGGGTCGGGGGTTCGAATCCCTCCTGGATCACCAAAGAAATAAGCGGATAGCTCGTAATGAGCTATCCGCTTTTTTGCTATTTTAAATTATAAATCAGTAGTTATTTTGTAATATTTAAAGTTTATCTAACTGTATAGTATTATCTCTTAACCACTGTGCTAGTTCTACATTTGTCATATTTCCTGCGGCCACATTGATAATTAGATTTTCAACTTCTTGTTGTGAAGCGGTAATATCAAAACCATTGATAATAAGATACACATACATGCTGTGTAGTGCAGTTCGCTTATTGCCATCTGTAAAGGGATGGTTATTGGCGATACCATAACATAATTGTGCTGCTTTGTCATAGAGAGAGGGATATAAGTCGCTCCCCATAAATGTTTGAAATGGGGTATTTACAGCTGACGCTAAAAGATTCTTATCTCGCACTCCTGAAGAGAGGACAAATGCATCTTCTAATTCTCTGTGCAGTTCGTAGATATCTTCTACAGTGAGTTGAATATTAGGTGTACTCATTTATTCTCCAATGCTTTATATAGGTCATAATTACGCTTTAATACTTGTTGCGAGATGTCTTTTATCTGCTTTTTTAGCTCTTTATTAGTATCACTAGTAATGATAGAGGGGTTGTCGTTTGTTTTGCAATCGATAATTTTCTGATCTTTTGACATCATAAATTAAATTCCTTTACTGTATTTTTGACTTTTATATTTACTATATATTTGACTTTTATATCTATTATATAGGGAATTAATCAATATAAACAATCTAATTTATAGTAAATGTTTTAAAAGTTCAAATTTAATTATTTCTCATAAACCCAGTATTTATCTATGTTCTTACCGTTTAAATCTAATTGGTCAAAATAAAAGTCAAAAAAAGTCAAAAATTTATAATTTGACCTATTGACTTTTTGACTTAATCAGATTATTATAATGTCATAAGGTTGAAGAAACCTAGAAATAAAGCAAGAAATTAAACAGACTTAAAAAGTCAAATAGATATACTTGTAGTAAAAAAGTGAGGTAATTTATATGAACAACAACTTTAATAACTTTGGTAGCGACTTCGGTAGCATGAATGATTTATTCAATCAATTGATGGGTAACATGGGTGGTTATTCCACAGAAAACCGTCGTTATAAAATTAATGGTCGTGAAGTAACTCCAGAAGAGTTTGCTTTCTATCGTCAAACTGGTCGTTTACCTTCTAATGAAGAAATGCAAGCTGCTCAAGCTGCACAACAAGGTAAAATTAAACAAGACGGTATCCTTGCTCGTTTAGGTACGAACTTAACAGACGAAGCTCGTAATGGTAAGCTTGATCCTGTTATTGGTCGTAATAAAGAAATCCAAGAAACTGCTGAAATCCTTGCACGTCGTACTAAAAACAATCCTGTACTCGTAGGTGATGCTGGTGTTGGTAAAACAGCTGTAGTAGAAGGCTTGGCACAAGCAATCGTCAATGGCGATGTTCCTGCAGCTATTAAAAATAAAGAAATCATTTCCATCGATATTTCCGGTTTGGAAGCTGGTACTCAATACCGTGGTTCCTTCGAAGAAAATATCCAAAACCTTATCAAAGAGGTTAAGGCTGCTGGTAACATTATCTTGTTCTTCGACGAAATTCACCAAATCTTGGGTGCTGGTTCCACAGGTGATGGTCAAGGCTCTAAAGGCTTAGCAGATATCTTGAAACCTGCTTTGTCTCGTGGTGAAATGACTGTTATCGGTGCTACAACACAAGATGAATACCGTAACACAATCATGAAAAACGCAGCTCTTGCTCGTCGTTTCAATGAAGTTAAGGTCAATGCACCATCTCCAGAAGATACTTTCAAAATTTTACAAGGCATTCGTCCATTGTACGAAGCGCATCATAATATCGAATTGCCAGATGCAGTGTTGAAAGCAGCTGTAGATTATTCCGTACAATACATCCCTCAACGTAGCTTGCCAGATAAAGCTATTGACTTGATCGATGTAACAGCAGCTCACTTGGCTTCCCAACATCCTGTAACTGATATTAAAACATTAGAAGCAGATATTGCAGAAGCTAAGGCAAAACAAGAAGAGTTTGCTCAAAAAGAAGATTACGAATCCGCTATTAACGAAAAGATGCGTATTCAAAAATTACAAGAAGAAATCGATAATCACACTGAAAACCAAAAGGTAGTGGCTAAGGTTAATGATGTAGCGGAAGCCGTTGAAAGAATGACTGGTATCCCTGTATCTCAAATGGGTGCATCCGATATTGAACGCTTGAAAGACATGAAATCTCGTTTACAAGCTCATGTCATCGGTCAAGATAAAGCAGTAGAAGCTGTATCTAAAGCAATCCGTCGTAACCGTGCAGGCTTTGACGAAGGTAACCGTCCAATCGGTAGCTTCTTATTCGTAGGTCCTACTGGTGTTGGTAAAACAGAATTGGCTAAACAATTAGCACTTGATATGTTCGGTAACAAAGATGCTATCATCCGCTTGGATATGTCCGAATACAGTGATCGCACAGCAGTTTCCAAATTGATTGGTGCTACAGCTGGTTATGTTGGTTACGAAGATAACTCCAACACATTGACTGAACGTGTTCGTCGTAATCCTTACTCCATCGTATTGTTCGACGAAATCGAAAAAGCAGATCCTCAAGTTATTACATTACTTCTTCAAGTGTTGGATGATGGTCGCTTAACAGATGGTCAAGGTAACACTGTAAACTTCAAAAATACTGTTATCATTGCTACATCTAACGCAGGCTTTGGTTATGGTCAAGATAATGACGATGAAAACAAAGTAGATGTAATGGATCGTATCGCTCCATTCTTCCGTCCAGAATTCTTGAACCGTTTCAATGCAGTTATCGAATTCAATCAATTGAAAAAAGAAGACTTGAAGAAAATCGTAGATTTGATGCTTGATCAAGTTAATAAAACTTTAGCTAAAAAAGAAATCACTCTTGATGTAACTGAAGCAGCTAAAGAATTATTGATGGAACAAGGTTACGATAAAACTATGGGCGCTCGTCCATTACGTCGTGTTATCGAATCTGAAATCCGCGATAATGTAACTGACTTCTACTTGGATCACATCGATGCAAAACACTTGCTTGCTGATGTTGTAGATGGTCACATTGTAATTAGCGACAAAGATGCTGCTAATACATCTGATGATAAATCTGCAGATGATAAAGCTGCAGACGACAGCAAACAAGCTGATGATACTGCATCCAAGGATAATAAATAATCGATAGGCTATCGACACTAATTAATGAATCCCTTACAACTCTCTCCATACACAAACTAATGATAGACCTATTGATACTGAAAGCATCCCACATAATGTGGGATGCTTTTTTGTGTCTTAATATGCATTTTAATATGTGTATTAATAAAGAAATTTTGTATATATGATAAAAATCATTGCTAATGTATCGATTTATTTAGTATAATCGTATCTATAAATTCAATATTCTATAGAATTTAAAAAAGAGATGAAGAAAGGGAGGAGATTATTGATGTCACATTATGTAGATCTAAATAGCGATTTAGGTGAAAGTTTTGGCAACTACACATTAGGCATGGATGGTGAAGTGTTAAATCACGTAACTAGTGCTAATGTTGCTTGCGGATGGCATGCTGGGGATCCTCTCATTATGGATGCTACAGTTCGTATGTGCAAGGAGAAGGGCGTAGCCGTAGGGGCTCATCCTGGATATCCTGATTTAATGGGCTTTGGACGCCGCAAGATGGCGGTCAGCCCTGATGAGGCACGGGCCTATATGATCTACCAACTCGGTGCGTTGCAAGGATTTTGCAATCAGTACGATGTAGAGTTGCAGCATATGAAATTACATGGTGCTTTTTATAACACCGCATGTGTAACTCCTGCATTGGCAGATGCTGTATTAGATGGCTTACAAGCGGTAAACCCTAATATTGCAGCTATGGTGTTAAGCGGTAGCTATATTGCTAAAGAAGCAGAGCGTCGAGGCATTCCTGTAATTCAGGAGGTCTTTGCTGATCGTGGTTATACTGATGAAGGTACATTGGTACCTCGTACAGAACCTGGTGCTTTCATCAAAGACCCTCAAGAGGCTCTTGAACGAGTTCTTATGATGGTTACAGAAGGCAAGGTTGTAACAAATACAGGTAATACTATTGATATTGTAGCCGATTCCGTATGCGTACACGGCGATAATCCAGAAGCGATAGCTTTCACAAATTACATCCGTGAAGGCCTTACGAAAGCGGGCGTTACAGTGGCTAATTTTCAAAACCGTAAATAGTAAAACGGCGATTATAAAATAAGCAATACATAGCAAATACGTAATAAATAGTGAATACGTAATAAATAGTAAATACGTAATAAATAGTAAATATGTAGTAATAATAGGTACATAATAGATAGTTGATAAATAAATTATTGTATGGAGGTTTTTATGAAACCAATTGCAGGTAAAGCGAGTTTATCTGTCCTCTTAGGGGCAGCTTTCTTGATGGCCACGTCCTCTATTGGGCCTGGTTTTATGTTACAAACGGCGGCATTTACAAATGATTTGAAATCAGACTTTGCTTTTGCCATTATTGTTTCCGTTATTTTCTCTGTTATAGCACAGTTAAATGTGTGGACTATTATTGGGATATCTAAAATGCGCGGTCAAGATATTGCGAATAAAGTACTGCCAGGTCTTGGTTACTTTGTAGCGTTCTTGATTTCCCTTGGTGGTCTTGCTTTCAATATCGGCAACATTGGGGGCGCGTCCATGGGCCTAAACATAGTGTTTGGTATTGATACAACGACAGCAGCGGCTATTAGTGGTATTCTTGGTATTCTATTATTCGCATCTCCAAAAATGGGTGGTGTACTAGATAATACCGCTAAAATTCTTGGTACGGTAATGCTTGTATTGATTGCTTATGTAGCGTTTTCTACAAATCCACCAGTGGCTGAAGCGGTTACTCATGCAGTGGCACCAACGCATTATCCATGGCTTGCTACGATTACCCTTATCGGTGGTACCGTAGGTGGTTATATTACATTCTCTGGTGGTCATCGTCTTATTGATGCTGGCATTACCGGTCAAGAACATTTGACAGATGTACGCCGAGCAGCATTTATGGGTATGACTGTAGATGCGGTAGTTCGTATATTGCTATTCTTAGCGGTTCTTGGCGTTGTGTCCATGGGATATGTACTAGATCCTAAAGATCCAGCAGGTTCTGCGTTCTTACTTGGTGCTGGTGAAATCGGTCATAAATTATTTGGTATCGTATTCTTCTGTGCTGCGTTGACTTCTGTTGTAGGGGCTGCCTACACATCCGTATCCTTCCTTAAAACCTTGTTCAAGGTGGTGGAACGGTATGAAAAATTGACCATTATGGCCTTTATCTTTATTTCCACATGCATTCTAATCTTTATTGGCAAACCGGCTACGTTGTTAATCTTGGCAGGCTCTGTAAATGGGTTGATCTTGCCGATTACATTGGCTGTGATGCTCTTTGCTACTCATAAATCTGACATTGTAGGAGACTACAAACACAATAAACTGTTATACTATACAGGATGGATTGTAGTACTTGTAACAGCATACATTGGTGTTACATCCTTACAAGGTATTGCTAAATTACTTGGTTAATTTGATAGTTGTGAAAGTACCATTATTTTCGTTTGAAGGTAATGGTTCTTTCTAGTTATAAGAGGAGGTACCTATGAAACCTACAATTTCACCTGTAGGAGATTGCGCTATCTCTATTGATTTTGGTCAGGTGATAGATCCAAAGATTAATCGACATATTCGACAAACTATAGAGCGAATTCAAGCGTTACAACTAGATGGGATTATTGAATTAGTTCCTACCTATTGTGCGTTACTCGTGCAATACGATGCTATGCTCTATTCCTATGCAGATATGTGTAATATCATTGAGCCTACATTTTCAGAATCTGTAACAGATAGTGATAATGAAATGGTAACTGTTGTTGAAATTCCTACTGTGTATGGTGGAGAGTTTGGACCAGACCTTGGTTTTGTAGCGTCTCACAACAATCTAAGTGAAGAAGAGGTTATAGCTATTCATAGTGGTACAGACTATTTAGTTTATATGTTAGGCTTTATTCCTGGCTTTACCTATTTAGGTGGCATGGACCCACGTATAGCAACACCTCGTTTATCCTCTCCAAGGACCTTGATTCCTGCTGGCTCTGTAGGCATTGCAGGGGAACAAACTGGTACTTATCCATCTGACTCTCCAGGAGGATGGCAAATCATAGGGCGCACACCAGTAACTATGTACGATATGTCCAAGGAAAAAGCTGCGTTATTAAGTGCAGGCGACTATGTGCGTTACGTGCCAATTGATGAACAGGAATATAATCGTATTAAAGCGTTGGGCGGGGACTATGTTCCAGTTATGTATGAAGTTGAGGTAGGTGAGTTACATGGCTATAAATAATTTTCAGAAATCATCTATCTACATTAATGAACCTGGCATGTACACCACTATTCAAGATGAAGGGCGCATTGGGTTCCAGCAATATGGTATGCCTGTAGCGGGTCCTATGGATAGTGAAAGTTATCTCTTAGGGCAAGCTCTCGTTGGCAATGTAAAACCAGCTGGTGCTTTAGAATGTACCTTGTTACCACCAACATTAACCGTGAAAGGCACATGTATTGTTGCTTTCACTGGGGCTGATATGGAACCAACCATCAATAGTGTACGAGTACCGAGATATATTCCATTTGTATGTAACGACGGCGATGTCATTTCCGGTGGTTTTAGTCAATGTGGCGTGCGCATGTACATTTCATTCTCTGGAGGTATTGACGTGCCAAGCATCAACGGCAGTGTATCGACCCATACAAAGGCGAAAATTGGGGGCCTTGAGGGGCGACCATTACGAAAGGGCGATGAACTTGACATCAAAGCGTTCACCAGAGATGAAGTGCATGTCTGCGATTACCGTGGTGAAGGGCATACTCTATTCAATACCGCCTT
>OGJM01000732.1_pt1 | contig 13683 bp, 9 predicted proteins | sample 1572281 | NCBI WGS metagenome assembly OGJM01 (sample SAMEA2582147, study PRJEB24529) | metagenome | reverse complement strand
CTTCAGCCACGATGCTGGTTCTCCAGTCACGCACTTCGGGAATTCCGGGATCTAACACAAAACGCTCACCCGAGGTACGGATCCAGTCCCGATGCAGGACATAAACGCTGGAAGGCGTCTGTGACAGCGTGTTGTTTAATTCGGTAACCGTTGCAGGTTTAGTGTTCACGGACACGCGGTAGGGGTTAAACCAGGCATGGACTTTCATTCCGCGTTTATGCGCTTCATCGAGCATAAACCGTAACGGATCGTAACCCGGATCCTGACCAATCTTACCGGTCAGGGTATCTGACCACGGCAAGATTGTAGAATGCCACAACGCAGTGGCATCGGGCTTCACCTGGAAAAAAACGGTGTTAATACCAAGACGTTTCAGGTTATCCAGCTTGTCCGTCAGCGCCTTTTGCTGCTGGCTGATACGAACGGCAGGCGAGCTGATGTTGACGGATGAAATCGGCGGCCAGTCAAGACGCGAAACCGTTGCCAGCCATATACCGCGTACCGGCTCCTTGCTCTGCTGTGGTTTGCCTACCGGGGGCAGTGGGGTGATTTTTGAACCTGGCGGCTGTGAAGAACAGCTGCCAAGTAGCAACATACTGCCTACGAGCAGCGCGAACCATTTCATGTTGGTTCGCGGCAGCCTGGCTCGGGAACGGGCGAGAATATTCGCCAGTTTTTTTTGATAATTTGCTGAAATAAAACCGGATGCTGACATCAGATTTTGCTCTTAATTCTTCTTGTTTCGGCTGTTAGCCCAGGGATCGAACGCCGGTTCGGTGGTGTTATTTGAGGCAAGGTCATGCAGAGAATCCAGGTACAGCGCTTCAACTTCTGCCCGCGCCCACGGCGTGCGGCGCAGAAACTTCAAACTGGATTTAACGCTCGGCTCATTTTTAAAGCAGTTGATATTAATGCGTTGCGCCAGCTCAGCCCAACCATAACGATCAACCAGTGCATTGACCTGCATTTCAAGCGTTACGCCATGTAAAGGGTCTTTAGAAATATGAGCATTCATATGAAGTCCAGTTCAGTGGTTCCAGATTTTGTCAGTAGTGCAACGGGAAGAAGGTTACAAGAAAGCGGGGCGACCAGCAATGGCATCTGTTCCTCAGGCTTTCATGATTAAGAAGTAAACACCAGCCAGACATTGCTGAAGAAAAGATCTGGATTAGATGCGTTCATTAATCTTAAGTGGGTATTTATACCTGGATTGTTACTTCAGTTTCTCTTTATTTATGTATTATCGCTGTCATTCGACTATTAAAATAAAAAAACAAAAGATCTAAAAAAAACGAAAATAACATATCCATAATGTTAACTATTGATAAAATTAAAGTAACATTTAGTAAAACATGGATATTTTGTTTTTCATGGACGAGAGTTTACATATCATGATATAATATTGCGGAAAAATTTGCAGGCTATTAATCTGCATGTAATGTAAATGAATTTCTGAGGAGACTATTCCAGTGGGACGTAAATGGGCAAATATTGTTGCTAAAAAAACTGCTAAAGACGGTGCAACGTCTAATATATATGCAAAATTCGGTGTAGAAATCTATGCCGCTGCCAAACAAGGTGAACCAGACCCAGAATCAAATTCAGCTTTAAAATTCGTTATTGAACGTGCGAAACAAGCACAGGTTCCTAAACACGTTATTGATAAAGCAATTGATAAAGCCAAAGGTGGCAGCGATGAAACGTTCGTGCAAGGGCGTTATGAAGGCTTTGGTCCAAGTGGTTCACTGATTATCGCTGAAACATTGACGTCAAATGTTAACCGTACGATTGCTAATGTCCGCTCAATTTTCAATAAAAAAGGCGGGAATATCGGAGCGGCAGGTGCTGTCAGCTATATGTTTGACAATACCGGGGTGATTGTATTTGCAGGAACAGATCCTGACCATATTTTTGAAATTTTGCTTAATGCTGATGTAGATGTTCGCGATGTAACCGAAGAAGAGGGAAACATCGTTATTTATACTGAATCTACAGACCTTCATAAAGGAATTGCAGCCCTGAAAGCCGCTGGGATTACTGAATTCTCAACAACAGAATTAGAAATGATTGCTCAATCAGAAGTTGAACTTTCACCAGAAGATTTAGAAATCTTTGCAGGACTCGTTGATGCCCTTGAAGATGACGATGATGTTCAAAAAGTCTATCACAACGTTGCAAACCTCTAATTATAAATAAAAGAATCTGTTATTGCGGCAGATCTTTAACTTATAAAGTTGTTACAAAAATATCTAGCCCGATACATTGATTATAAAAAAAGAAAAAACTTACGGTAGAAAATCAAAGTGACTGTCTGCTTTTGCTCAAGGCAGACAGTCATGTCCAGCAGTTTTCAGTCAGGATTAGCAGGGGGAGCTTTTCCAGTAATCTTTTTACCGTAGCAGATAAGGGAAGGGTAAGGATTTGATAGAACGGCGTCAGCTAAGAGCAATGAACTAAACATCCATCAAATACTAAATTGCATTTAACATAATATACATTATGCGCACTAACGTAGACAAAGGCTGAATCTGATGTTTTATGGTCATCCTTGTTCTGCTGTGTTGTATGTGCTCTCTGCTGCGCATAACGATTGAAATGTCTTGCGGCCTTCACTGGGATTATCGGACTCCCTGATAGTTTATCTGATGGACCAAATTCAAATGAAACGATTTCTTGTTTTTATTGCAGCAACAACGAGCTTAATGCTACTTACACCTGCATGTTGGGCGAAAGCTGATTCATTAGGTATCAACAAGGATTGTGAAAGTCACCCCGTTAGTGATTATGGCATGACATCAATTACCGCATTCAGTCAATATCAGGCTGAGTCGAAAAAAATTACCGACGCCATGACATCATTCTGCAACAAAGGAAAATCTATGGGTGATATGGGATTTGGGGCTGCATCTGACCAGTCAGAAACAGAATCAAGGCAATGGTCAAATGCTAATCTACCCGGCCAAAGTGATGAACAAAAAGCATTCAGAGATACCACTGCTCACCTGCTCTATTACGCCATGCTTAACGGTTTTTCCGGGTTTGATTATCCGAAGGCGCCAGAACAAAATAATGCACCACCTGTGACAGGTTTTTCGCCTTATGAAACCTGTAATGCAATATCTTCAGATGCAGCAGAATATTCAACATCCCAACTTCCTCCAAATGTAAAAATATCATTATCGGAATGGAAGCAAATTAAAAGTGAATTTGAAATGGTTTGTCTTGCCGGGGTCATGAATGGCAATGGTCAAAAACCTGTCGATAAAAAACTAATGGCTGGTCTTAATGATATTGCCAGAGATGTTTATCTACAGTCATATAAAATCGGTTCAACACATCCCAAACTTAGCTCACCTGAGCAAAATGATGCAGTAAGGGAGAAAAAGAACGCGACCGAGAGAGCGGTAAAAGAGAAAAGGAATGCAGCAATAATCCAACAAAATAGGAAAGACAGAGAAAAACAAATGGTGATGAATCATCAGGTGCAGCAGTCGGTAGCTTCTCTGCGCAATGCTGTAATGCAAAGAATGAATCATACAACCGACTTTTCCGGAAAGAAATGTTCGGTAAAGGTCTGGCTGTCTCAAAAAGGCGAAGTGCTGTCAGCAGAGGATGAATCTGGTGATGCAGGACTTTGCTCCGCAGCGTTGCAGGCAACTAAGGGGGTTAAGATAAATTCAATGAGCGATGATGTATATAACGTACTGCGCAATGTTACTCTGAACTTCGACCTGTAACATGCACCTTATTGGCCTTCACTTCCGTGGAGGCTCTTTATTCTTTTATATTTACTCTTTGTTAACTCAAGCCGTATGGCTCTCCTGCGGAGGGCTTAATATTGGAATAATATTGAGAGATTCAGAGTAAGTACAGAAAACCGATTAAGAATGAAGATATCAGAATAAGAGATTAACCCCGGTTGGCGATTTGGCGATGGTAGCATGGATATTGAATTACGTAAATATATTATATTTATTTTTTTATCTCTCCACCCTATCGGGTAATTCCGGCGCAGCACATCAGCATAATCTGATTCATATAACGCATCACGAGCCATTAAAGGGCTACAGCCAGTACAAAACCATGCTTTAGCCCTAAAACAGCCCATAATCGCCCCCACGCAACCTCTGGTCACAATTTATACCAATTTCATTTAACTGTATAAATGAACAGCGCCGTATATGCCGGAATCCTGCCATCAGACAGGCTCAGCACACCCTGCCCTGACCCGTATTTACAGTGCCTGTAGCGCATTCTGAGCGCACTGGTGCATGATAAGGCATGAATGCCACGCCCACTCAGTGACAGTCGCAGAGCGGCACTGGTAGAGTGCTACGATACCTGTCACATTGCATTGTCTGTATTATTTTTAATTTTTATTTTTTGAATGGATTCTTTAATTTAATTCCTGACCTCCACCCGGAGTGCTGGCCTGACAGAAGGTAAAGGAAAAAGCAGGACCCGACCCGATTCTTTTTTCTCCCTTCCCTTCGTCACTCAGGAAATGTCAAATGACTTACTTTCGAAATAAGAAATATCACCAGAACTACAGCCATAACACTTTGTTTCCCGGCGCTGTATTTACCACAAAGCATAATGGTGAATGCTCCATTCTTGGTCGTTCTGAAGATAAATCAAGGCGTGGATATTATGTTGTGGAATTTAAGGATAGTGGCATAGTTAAGGAGGTTTATGGTTCGCATATTAAATCGGGTGCAGTCTCAGATGATGTTTTTCCATCTTCAGAAGAAGAACGCACAACATTACTTATGAAACCTCGTTACTATAATGTGGGATATATTGGAAATGGAAAACATTCCACCATTGAGAACACCAGAAGTCACCAGAGAACAAGGAGGTTTATTCTCTGGCATAACATGCTGGCAAGATGTTATATGACGAACAAAGGAAAACAATATTTTAAAGGCTATAAAGGTGTGACTGTTTGTGAAAGATGGCATAATTTCCAGAACTTCTGCAATGACCTCCCTGCTCTTCATGGTTATGCCCTGTGGAAAAATAACCCCGGAGAATATGAACTGGATAAGGACTATTCCCATCGACGAATTTACTCTCCCGATACAGTTTCGTTTATCAGCACGTCTGATAATGCGCATGAGGCCAGATTAAGGGCGTCTGCAATGAGGATTCCCGGTGACAGATATCATGAAATAAATAAAATGCGAGATGAATTATTACAGGAGGCTGAAGATGTAATAAAGGAAAACAAAATAGAATATAGCGTTGTTCTTAACGGTAATATGCGGGTGATTATTGCTGAGACACCTTATGGAACGGTAGCATTCTACCCACTGACGTATAAAATCCAGCGAAATGGTTACATGACTGAAGGTGATGCTTCAGTTTACGTTTGTTACCTTCACTGGCTCAGGTGTCAGTGGGAAAGCAGGAACCCTTTCATAGACTGCATTGCCGTAATCTCATGAAGATGCTATAAAACACACGTATAACTAATGATTTATAATCATCTGATAGTTCCCGCGATGAAGGCTAAATGCCCGCACTTCGTGCAGTCATTTAACATGTTCAATACATTATGCGCACTAACGTAGACAAAGGCTGAATCTGATGTTTTATGGTCATCCTTGTTCTGCTGTGTTGTATGTGCTCTCTGCTGCGCATAACGATTGAAATGTCTTGCGGCCTTCACTGGGATTATCGGACTCCCTGATAGTTTATCTGATGGACCAAATTCAAATGAAACGATTTCTTGTTTTTATTGCAGCAACAACGAGCTTAATGCTACTTACACCTGCATGTTGGGCGAAAGCTGATTCATTAGGTATCAACAAGGATTGTGAAAGTCACCCCGTTAGTGATTATGGCATGACATCAATTACCGCATTCAGTCAATATCAGGCTGAGTCGAAAAAAATTACCGACGCCATGACATCATTCTGCAACAAAGGAAAATCTATGGGTGATATGGGATTTGGGGCTGCATCTGACCAGTCAGAAACAGAATCAAGGCAATGGTCAAATGCTAATCTACCCGGCCAAAGTGATGAACAAAAAGCATTCAGAGATACCACTGCTCACCTGCTCTATTACGCCATGCTTAACGGTTTTTCCGGGTTTGATTATCCGAAGGCGCCAGAACAAAATAATGCACCACCTGTGACAGGTTTTTCGCCTTATGAAACCTGTAATGCAATATCTTCAGATGCAGCAGAATATTCAACATCCCAACTTCCTCCAAATGTAAAAATATCATTATCGGAATGGAAGCAAATTAAAAGTGAATTTGAAATGGTTTGTCTTGCCGGGGTCATGAATGGCAATGGTCAAAAACCTGTCGATAAAAAACTAATGGCTGGTCTTAATGATATTGCCAGAGATGTTTATCTACAGTCATATAAAATCGGTTCAACACATCCCAAACTTAGCTCACCTGAGCAAAATGATGCAGTAAGGGAGAAAAAGAACGCGACCGAGAGAGCGGTAAAAGAGAAAAGGAATGCAGCAATAATCCAACAAAATAGGAAAGACAGAGAAAAACAAATGGTGATGAATCATCAGGTGCAGCAGTCGGTAGCTTCTCTGCGCAATGCTGTAATGCAAAGAATGAATCATACAACCGACTTTTCCGGAAAGAAATGTTCGGTAAAGGTCTGGCTGTCTCAAAAAGGCGAAGTGCTGTCAGCAGAGGATGAATCTGGTGATGCAGGACTTTGCTCCGCAGCGTTGCAGGCAACTAAGGGGGTTAAGATAAATTCAATGAGCGATGATGTATATAACGTACTGCGCAATGTTACTCTGAACTTCGACCTGTAACATGCACCTTATTGGCCTTCACTTCCGTGGAGGCTCTTTATTCTTTTATATTTACTCTTTGTTAACTCAAGCCGTATGGCTCTCCTGCGGAGGGCTTAATATTGGAATAATATTGAGAGATTCAGAGTAAGTACAGAAAACCGATTAAGAATGAAGATATCAGAATAAGAGATTAACCCCGGTTGGCGATTTGGCGATGGTAGCATGGATATTGAATTACGTAAATATATTATATTTATTTTTTTATCTCTCCACCCTATCGGGTAATTCCGGCGCAGCACATCAGCATAATCTGATTCATATAACGCATCACGAGCCATTAAAGGGCTACAGCCAGTACAAAACCATGCTTTAGCCCTAAAACAGCCCATAATCGCCCCCACGCAACCTCTGGTCACAATTTATACCAATTTCATTTAACTGTATAAATGAACAGCGCCGTATATGCCGGAATCCTGCCATCAGACAGGCTCAGCACACCCTGCCCTGACCCGTATTTACAGTGCCTGTAGCGCATTCTGAGCGCACTGGTGCATGATAAGGCATGAATGCCACGCCCACTCAGTGACAGTCGCAGAGCGGCACTGGTAGAGTGCTACGATACCTGTCACATTGCATTGTCTGTATTATTTTTAATTTTTATTTTTTGAATGGATTCTTTAATTTAATTCCTGACCTCCACCCGGAGTGCTGGCCTGACAGAAGGTAAAGGAAAAAGCAGGACCCGACCCGATTCTTTTTTCTCCCTTCCCTTCGTCACTCAGGAAATGTCAAATGACTTACTTTCGAAATAAGAAATATCACCAGAACTACAGCCATAACACTTTGTTTCCCGGCGCTGTATTTACCACAAAGCATAATGGTGAATGCTCCATTCTTGGTCGTTCTGAAGATAAATCAAGGCGTGGATATTATGTTGTGGAATTTAAGGATAGTGGCATAGTTAAGGAGGTTTATGGTTCGCATATTAAATCGGGTGCAGTCTCAGATGATGTTTTTCCATCTTCAGAAGAAGAACGCACAACATTACTTATGAAACCTCGTTACTATAATGTGGGATATATTGGAAATGGAAAACATTCCACCATTGAGAACACCAGAAGTCACCAGAGAACAAGGAGGTTTATTCTCTGGCATAACATGCTGGCAAGATGTTATATGACGAACAAAGGAAAACAATATTTTAAAGGCTATAAAGGTGTGACTGTTTGTGAAAGATGGCATAATTTCCAGAACTTCTGCAATGACCTCCCTGCTCTTCATGGTTATGCCCTGTGGAAAAATAACCCCGGAGAATATGAACTGGATAAGGACTATTCCCATCGACGAATTTACTCTCCCGATACAGTTTCGTTTATCAGCACGTCTGATAATGCGCATGAGGCCAGATTAAGGGCGTCTGCAATGAGGATTCCCGGTGACAGATATCATGAAATAAATAAAATGCGAGATGAATTATTACAGGAGGCTGAAGATGTAATAAAGGAAAACAAAATAGAATATAGCGTTGTTCTTAACGGTAATATGCGGGTGATTATTGCTGAGACACCTTATGGAACGGTAGCATTCTACCCACTGACGTATAAAATCCAGCGAAATGGTTACATGACTGAAGGTGATGCTTCAGTTTACGTTTGTTACCTTCACTGGCTCAGGTGTCAGTGGGAAAGCAGGAACCCTTTCATAGACTGCATTGCCGTAATCTCATGAAGATGCTATAAAACACACGTATAACTAATGATTTATAATCATCTGATAGTTCCCGCGATGAAGGCTAAATGCCCGCACTTCGTGCAGTCATTTAACATGTTCAATACATTATGCGCACTTGCGTTGAGTAAGGTAGAATCTGATGCTTTATGGTAATCCCTTGTGCTGCTCGATAATGATGGCCAAACCTCTTTTCAAATGCCGTTACCAGCGCTAACCATTTTCGACCTGTGCCACATCACTCACTGAACATCAAAACTGATAACTGTAGTTCACGCAGGCAAACCACAGACATGCCAATCTGTCTTCCTGGCATATTTCTGCCCTTATCCTTCATTATCATATAATCTTCTAAATGAAATGGCTCACCGGCAAGGACTTATGCGGTCCTTTCTGCCTTTTTCTCTCATACTGGAGATTCATTCATGGCTGACTGGAACCCTTCGCTTTATCTGCAATATGAAACTGAACGTTCAAGACCCGCAGCGGAATTACTCAACAGAGTGGCGTTAGAGAGTGTTCGTTCAGTTGTTGATCTTGGCTGTGGTCCGGGAAACAGCACGGCATTACTGCATCAGCGCTGGCCTTCGGCTGTAATAACCGGGGTTGATTCCTCACCCGCCATGCTGAATGAAGCGCGCAACGCATTACCGCAATGCCATTTTATTGAAGCGGATATCAGTCAGTTCCAGCCCGAGCATCCTGTGGATCTGCTTTACGCAAATGCGTCTTTACAATGGGTACCCGATCACTATGAACTATTGCCGAACCTGGTATCGCTGCTGGGTCGCAACGGCGTTCTGGCCGTACAAATGCCGGATAACTGGCTGGAACCCACGCATGTTCTGATGCGCGAAGTGGCTTATGAACAGGGTTTCCCGGACCGGGGTCGTGCGCCACTTCCTGGCGTACATGCCTACTATGATATTTTGACCGAAACTGGCTGTGAGGTGGATATCTGGCGCACCACGTATTATCACATTATGGATTCTCATCAAGCAATTATCGACTGGGTAAGTTCTACAGGCCTGCGCCCCTGGTTACAGGATTTGAGAGAAAGTGAGCAACGTCAGTATCTGGCGCGCTACCACGAACTACTTCAGGAGCAATATCCACTGCAGGAAAATGGCAAAATTTTACTGGCATTTCCCCGATTGTTTATTGTTGCGCGACGCAATAATTAAGCATTTATCATCAGATAGATCACAGGAATAGAGGATCGCCTATGAGCGCCCTCGCCTTTTTAACATAAGGATCTAGTGACAATGCGAGGCATCTGCTAGTGTCTTGCCACGTGTTTCCGACGGGAGTTGTTATGTCTAAAGTCTACATTGGTGGGTGTCTTTGTGGTTCGATCCGCTTCACGGCCAGCAGTCCTAATAATTCCCATACCTGTTCCTGCGATATATGCCGGAAACATACGGGCGCACCGACCGTCGTCTGGATTGAGTTTGATGCAGAAAATGTAGAATGGACGGGAAAAGCCGGAAAACCGGCAACCTGGCGCTCATCAGAAACGAGTTGTCGAGCCTTTTGCCCTCAGTGCGGCAGTTCCGTGGGCGCTATTGATGATGCCCCGGTAATTGCACTTTTAGCCGGGGCTTTTGATGACCCTAACGATGAAGACCTGGCGCCAGAGTTTCATTCGTTTTCCGATATGCAGCCAGCCTGGTGGCAAAACGAACGTAACTAAGTTAGTTGGTAATGCTTATCAGGCATGTGTTTTGCTGGCACATTTGTTTCATCGTTCATCTGCAGCAAATCGATTTCGATCGCATTGCAAATCGCATCCAGCGGCAGGTCATTGTTCTCTGTGCCAAACGGATCTTCAAGCTCTTCTGCAAGCGTGCCGAGCGAGATAAAAGTCTAGCAAATAAGCACCGAGATAAACGGTGTCATGTAGTGCAGATCCACCACTAACGCGAATGGCAGCATGATACAAAACAGGTATACCGTGCGATGAAGGATCAAAGTATAAGCAAACGGGACCGGCGTATTCGCAATCCGCTCACAACCAGCCAGTACCGCAGACATATCGTTTAACCTATTGTTTAAACTATGAAATAATATGTCTGACAGTTGACCATTACGCCTGCGCACGGCCAACCACTCTCCCATCAACAACAAAATGCGGTTTGCTGGAGATTGTGAGGCAAATACCGTCTGCAGATCTTTCTCGCTGAGGTACTTCGCCAACGGCTCTGCCTGTGGCTTTCGACGTAAAGTCATGCGTAAACAGTGGGCAAACGCGATTTGCAGACGAACAAACTGCCCTAATTCGGCGTCGTCCGGTAAGGTGGTTTTTACCTCACGCAGTAGCGATCGGGAAGCAATCATCAACTGCCCCCACAGGTGTCGGGCCTCAACGTAACGTGAGTAACAGGCGTTATTGCGAAAACCTAAAAAGATTGCAATCGCCACGCCGAGAATGCTGAATGGCGCCAGGGTGAATTTGATTCCCAGCATCGTATACCACGGAAGCATGATAATAACGGCGATGGAGAGCAGGAAGTTCAGCAGCAGTCGTGAAAAGATTTTGGATAATACCGACCCATGCCAGACAAATATCAGGCGTAGCCAGTGTTGTTGGGGGCGAACGATCATGGTTTTCTTCGGGAAAATGTGAAATCCATCACATTAGACGCGATCATGATCAATGTTGCAAGTTAATCGCAACATTAACTAAACAACTTTTGCTCTGCCAGAACCACCGCGCACCGGAGTTACAGAACGGTGTAGTTATTAATAAACAATAGTATGTTGTAACTAAGGAATGTTCTATAAAAAACCCGGCCTGAGCCGGGTTGTCTTCTTAGCATAATGGCTTAACGGCTTCACGCATGCCTTTTGCCAGAATGGTATCCAGATCGGCTGAAACCTGCTCCACGAGTCCGGAAACCTGAGTCAGGTCCTGTTCCCAGTGTTCTTTAACACCCAGTACCGACTTGACTAACTCTTCGGTGCTTATCTGGCGGTCATGATGCTGGGACCACAGCTGTTGAAAACGTGCCACCCAGTGCGCATCATCCTGGACCGGATAAGCCTCACCGTTACGCTCTCCACGATAGAAAGCAATCAGCGCGGCAAGCGCAAACGTCAGGCGCGCCGGCAGTTTACCGCTGGCCTGTTGTCCTGCCAGCAGCTGCGGCAAAATACGGGTACGGAATTTAGTCATGCCGTTCAGGGCAATCGACAGCAACTGATGCTTGATGTACGGATTGCAGAATCGACCGGTCACCGCACTGGCGAAAGACGCCAGCTCATCGCGGGGTAAATCCAGTACCGGAATGATCTCTTCATAAATCGCTTTTTCAACGAAGGCGCAAATCTCTGCGTCATTCATCGCCTCACCCACGGTGTCCAGCCCTGCCTGCCAGGCAACGGGAACCAGTGCGGTGTGTGCGCCGTTGAGAATCGCCACTTTCCGTTCTTTGTACGGTTTGATGTCATCAACAATCAGGACATTGAGCGGATACTTATCCAGACGCAGTTCTGCAGCTAATGACTTCGGTCCCTGAATAACGAACAGATAGAAGTGTTCTGCAGTGTCGAGGAAGGCATCGTGATAGCCCAACTCAGCTTCCAGTTTCTCCACTTCGTCACGCGGATAACCGGTAACAATGCGGTCCACCAGCGTGGAGCAAAATGCGTTGGCCTGATCCAGCCACTGAATAAATGCCTCCGGCAGCGCCCACTCCTGAGCGTAGCGCAGGACCAGTTCACGCAGCGCATCACCATTGTAATCAATCAGTTCGCAAGGAATGATAATCCAGCCTTTATCCGACGCGCCATTAAAATGGCTGAAGCGTTCGAACAACAGTCGGGTCAGTTTAGCCGGATAACTCACCGCCGGTGCATCCTCAAACTTATCGCCCGCGTGGTAGCTGATGCCCGCTTCAGTCGTGTTGGAGAACACAAAACGCATATCTGGGTTATGCGCCAACTTCAGGAACTCATCGTATTCGCTATAGACGCTGATTTCTCGGTTAACCGAACGGATCAAACGGGCATCGCTTACGGCCTCGCCCTTCTCATTCAAACCACGAATGATGGTGGTATAGAGACCATCCTGCGTACTCAGCGATGGCGGGAAGGTACTTTCGATGGGACGAACAATGACTACACCAGCGTTCAGATCGGTATGTTCGTTCAGCAAATCGACTTGCCAGTCAACAAAGGCGCGCAGGAAATTTCCTTCACCAAACTGAATAATGCGTTCAGGATACTGAGCACCGGGGAAATCGCGACGATTTAGTGTTTGCACAATGGGTTCCCTTTTTAATTAGTCATACAACCTGATTGAATTGGTCCAATAGGTTAGCAAACTTTAATACATTGAAACCCTGTTTTGATCAATCCCCGGCGACAAATTAGAGAGTTTTGTAGAAAAGTGTGGTCCCGGTCAGCTTCCCGTCAGGCATTTTTGCATAGTCCGGTATCACCCCTACTTTTTGCCATCCACAATTGTGGTAGAACAACTCAGCGCTGCTGCCCGTCGCTGTATCAATCACCAGCAGCGTTTTCCCTTGCTGACGCGCGCAGTTTTCGAGTTCGTTCATCAACGTCCGGGCAACACCACCGCGCCGCGCTGAGGGGTGAACCAGCAGCTTGGCGACATCAGCACGATGAGGTTGGTTTTCGGGTTGATCGATAATGAGCTGGACGGTACCGACAAGCACCCCCTGTGCGTTCTGTGTACCCAGAACAATCCTTTCTCCACGGTCAACGCTTTGCGCGACGCTCATCCAGAAAGGCCGTGATTTATCACCACTAAAAGGGAGCATAAAGCTGACAGAGGCGCCATCATTGACGCATGTTTCAAGGATGTCGCTGAATTCATCGATTCTCGACAGAATCTGGGCCGCACTCAGCACAAAGCAGGGTTTACAGGAAGCCATTTTTTTCTCCTTAGAATGACCCCTTCATACTGCTTTTAACAATTGCACAACACAAGGAGTCATATCATAGGATTATGTTATCTATGGCTTGTTCATCTGGATCACTAGCCAGTGATAGATAACCGTGACAACGTAACGCTGCTGTTCATCGCTTAACGCCACACCCTGAGGGATATCATGCCATTTCCCCAGACATCCCCGACAACAGGTCGCCCTAGCGTGTTGAGCGATAAATACCGTATACCCGCTGGTGGTTCTCTGCTTACCGTCATTGGCAGGA
>OGJM01000719.1_pt1 | contig 13979 bp, 9 predicted proteins | sample 1572281 | NCBI WGS metagenome assembly OGJM01 (sample SAMEA2582147, study PRJEB24529) | metagenome | reverse complement strand
TTTTTTTAAAATTACAGCATATTTTTTTCAGCATAACGAACAGACTGATTATCAGTACCGACGGAAATACACAAAGCGGCACTGTTTCTTCACGTAAAAATATACCATTCATGTCCGATGAACATGCTATTTAAGAATCTCGTGTCGCTCTAAACCGGAACTCTATAAATAAACATGACGAGAGTCTCTTGAAACTTAGAAGGGAGAAGATATTTTTATAACAGTGTCTAAAAATCATACACCCTGTGTCAAATTATTAGACAGTCATTTAAAACTAGCATAAAGATAGCATACTGATTAACAACAAGTTAATATAATGGCACGCTGTTTGTATCATAAAAAGCAAACGGCTAATAGATTTATGAAAGAATTAAAAACAGATTTTACTTTTTAAAATAGGAACAAAAGATGTGAAACGTCTGATGAAATTTACACTCATCAGACGGAATGTAACCCATGAGAGTCCTATAAAAACTTAAAAATAACATAGCAACATCATGAAAACAATATTACGCAATCTATTTTATACGCTTAAACGTTTTCGGACAGCTTCCGTACTCAACTTGTTGGGATTATCAACAGCTTTTGCTGCCTTCATGCTGATTATGATGAAAGCGAGCTACGAATACAACTTTGATACGTGTTATCCAGACTCCGACCGCCTGGTCATGCTAAATTTTGGAGAAGAAAAAGATAATTCGATCACTTTACTTCCAAGAGGCCCAATCGATTTCCTCATCCAACAAGTACCCGGCATCGAATATGGAACCATCTACGCTCCCTGCTGGCAGAAACAAGCGTTCTGCACCAATCCTGAAAATCCGCAATATTTCTATGAAACTCCGTGGGCTGTGTACCCTGATTTCGGAAAAGTTATCGGACTACAGTTCGTAAAAGGAAGCGACAAGGATATGGATAAGCCTGAAAGCATCATTATATCGGAAAGCTATGCCCATAAACTTTTCCCAAAAGGTAACGCTTTGGGCTCCTATCTCTATACGGAAGGCAATACTGGACTGGTAGCAGGAATAGACAAGTTCAGAATATGTGGAATCTTCAAAGACCTTCCTGAAAACTGCCAATTTAAAAATGACATATTCATCCGGATGAGTGATTTCCAGAAAGATGACTGGGGAAGTATGAACTTTTTTGCCTTTTTCCGACTGAAACCGGGAGTAAGCGCAACTGATATCAACTCACAAATCGAAGCCAGTGGAGCCAATAAACGACTGAATATTGTAGACAAAGGAAATCAACGGCTTTATGTATTCCCCATCCAAAAACTCTATTATGACATGTCGGCATCCTATTACCTCAAAACAGGAAACCGCAATACAATGATTCTTCTCGTAAGTATCGGATTACTGATTATCATTATCGCTTGCATTAATCTTATCAATTTCAGTACCGCCCTAGCACCAGTTCGCATGCGCAGTATCAATACTCAAAAAGTATTGGGCAGCAGCAACTGGGAATTACGCCGTGCCTTAAGTACCGAATCAGTCGGCATCATCTTGATCAGCTGGTTCTTATCACTGGGCATTGTCGAAATACTCATACGCCTGAAGATGCTCACTTTTATGGGATTCACCCCTTCATTGATTACCTACTGGCACATTATAGGATACACCGGAATCATCGCATTGGTGACAGGCGTAATTGCCGGAGTCTATCCAGCATGGTACATGACTTCTTTCCCTCCGGCCCTCGTATTGAAAGGAAACTGTGCCCTAAGCGGAAGAGGCAAACGCCTCCGCATGTTCCTTATCGGTTTTCAGTATATCGTTTCATTTGTTCTGATTGTGACAGCCGGATTCATTTTCTTACAAAACCGCTTTATGCAGAATTATATATCAGGCATCGATAAAGACCAGATACTAGTTGCCTCTCTTCCACAAATGCCTTACCAAAGCTCCGAATACCGCAATTTTACAAATACTCTAAAAAGTTTTGCTGAAATAGACGACATAGCTTATGCCAAATCAAGTCTGGGCGGAGAAAACGGATATACTCAATATGCTTTCTTATATAAAGAAAAAATGTACGGACATTACTACATTGATGTCACAACAAATTTCTGTAAGGTAATGGGTATGAAAATAGTATCAGGAGAAGACTTTCTTCCCAGCGACTCTATTCTTCATAATGATTTAAACTTTATCGCAACTCAGGATTTACAGCAAAAAACCGGTATTCCGGCTGGCTCAACACTGGATTTCTTCGTCTGGGGCATGAATGTCAAGCTAAAAGGATACGTCAACAACGTACAGTTCACCTCGCTCCGTTCTGAAGCACTGCCCTATATATTCTGTCCAAACGGGAAATACAGTAGTGATATTTTGCCTTTCGCCTACATTCGCGTAAAAGCCGGAAGCAATATGAGGACAGCCTTGAAGCATATTCGCCAGACATTAGCCAAATGTTTTATCGGCTATCCTGTTGAAGTAAAATTCTATGATCAGGTATACAGCCAACTTTATCAGAAAGAAGCTGAGCAGCAACGGATGATCACCTTATTCAGCTTGCTTGCCATCCTTATCTCACTGGTAGGAGTTTTCGGTCTTATCATCTTTGAAGCAGAACAGCGCCGCAAAGAAATCGGCATCCGAAAAGTATATGGAGCTCACACCTATCAAATTCTCTGGATATTCGGGCAATCGTATCTCACACTATCAATAGTCAGCTCCATTATTGCAACCCCGATAGCTTGGTATATCGTATCCAAGTGGCTGGAACAATTTACCGAACGAATAGACATCACACCGTGGATGTTCATTCTTACCTGCATCATTATCAGCCTCATCACACTGATAACCATCACTATACAGAATTACCGTGCTGCAACAAGTAACCCGATAAAAAACTTAAAAACAGAATAACATTGCAACATTATGAAAACAATATTACGCAACTTATTTTACACGCTCAAACGTTTTCGGACAGCTTCCGTACTCAATCTGTTGGGATTATCAACAGCTTTTGCTGCCTTCATCCTGATCATGATGAAGGTAAGTTACGAATACAACTTTGATACTTGTTATCCGGATTCCGACCGTATTGCTGTACTGAATCTCAGTGTAGACCATCACCCCAATGAACTGATTGTATTGCCCCGACCTTTTGTAGAAGGAGTGATAGAAGAAACACCTGCAATCGAATGTGGAGCTTTTTTTGATTGCTCTCCCAATTATGCAGAACTTATCTCAACCGATGCCAAGCAACCCCAGTACATTTACGAACCTGTTACCGTAGTAAGCCCAGATTTTGCCCGAACACTCGGCATGGCATTCATAACAGGAAATGATGAAGGATTACGCCAGCCTGGAGGAGCTATTATATCTGAAAGCCAGGCCCGAAAGCTTTTCCCGAAAGGAAATGCCGTAGGAAGTTATCTCTATATGCCAGAAAACAAGAAACTGCTCATCACTGGAGTATACAAAGACTTTCCTGAAAACAGTCAGTTTAAAAATGTTATCTACCGTGATATCGATAAACAAAAGAATAAAGACCGTTGGGGAACTCAGAGTTACTACGCTATCATCCGCATGAAACCCGGTATCAATATCCAAACTTTAAACGAACAGCTTAAAAGCAGTCATCTGGCAGAAAACATGACCATCTATTCTGAATCAGATCGAGAAGTCTGTGCAATGCCAATCCGCAACGTTTATTATGAAGCGAATCCCTGGATTTTCTATAAAGTCGGTGATCGCCAACATACCTGGTTGCTGATTACCATCGCCATTCTTACTATCAGCATTGCTGCCATCAACCTGATTAATTTCAGCACCGCACTCACTCCGATGCGTATTCGCAGTATCAATACTCAAAAAGTATTGGGCAGCCCTGTCAACCAACTCCGCATAGGACTAATATCAGAAACTATCGCCATCGTCCTTATCGGATGGTTACTTTCACTATTTATCGTGTGGATTCTAACACACATGAAACTACTCAGTCTGATAGGATTTACGCCTTCTTTTTTTACTTATCTACCTGTAATTCTGATATCAGGAGGCATTGCTTTGCTTACCAGTATAATAGCAGGTCTATACCCTGCATGGTATATGACTTCATTTCCTCCGGCTCTGATGCTGAAAGGTAATTATGCTCTCTCGGCCAAAGGCAGATTATTCCGCACCTTGCTTACGAGCTTCCAATATATCATATCATTTGCTCTATTAGTATGCTCCACATTCATTTGGCAACAAAACCAATACATGAAAATTCAAGATACCGGATTTGCACGTGACGAAATTGTGATAGCCGGACTTCCCCACAAAGGACAAGAACTATCACAATTCACCACTTTCAAACATGAACTTGAGAAATTCCCGGAATTTAAAGGTACTGCATATGTTTCTACCAAACTAGGCGCTAGCGATGTGTATAGTATGACCGGATCAAAATATGAAGGAGAAGAGTTTTATCATTATGAAATTCGTGTTTCACCCGATTTTGGTGAAGTTATGGGATTTAAGTTATTAGAAGGACGTTTCTTTCTAGCTTCGGATACAATATCCAGCAACAAATACACTTATTGCCTAGGTACTAAACGCATCAAAGATGAACAACATATCCCTACTGATACTCCTTTTAGAGGAAACCACTCAAAGAGTAACTATATCGTGGGATATATCGATGATGTAATCTTTACTTCAAGCCGGGTCAATGCATTTGCCTATAGCCCATTTTTATTCACAGTAGAATCCCAACTCACCAAGCTGCCTTATGCCTATATCCGTATTAAGGCAGGAAGTGATGTTTCTACTGCTCTCCGTCATATTCACGAAACCGCTGAGAAAATCTTCCCCGGATATCCGGTAGAAGTCAATTTCTTCAATACCTACTACCAACAACTGTATGAAAAAGAAACCAATCAACAGTACATGGTTACCCTCTTCAGTTTGCTGGCTATCATTATCTCATTGGTAGGAGTATTTGGCCTGACCATTTTCGAAACAGCATACCGGCGTAAGGAAATCGGCATACGCAAAGTATACGGAGCAAAAACTTCTGATATTCTATGGAACTTTAACCGTACTTACCTGCGCATCATAACAATCTGTTCAATCATCGCCAGTCCCTTTGCCTGGTTCTTCATGGACAAATGGCTACAAAACTTTATTATCCGAATCAACCTGTCACCGTGGGTTTTTCTGATAGCTTTTGCCATTATAATAATACTTACACTTACGATTGTAACTATACAGAATTACCGTGCTGCAACAAGCAACCCGACAGAGAACTTAAAAATAGAATAATATAATAATAATTTAATACTTACCACTATGATCAAAATTGAAAACCTTTGCAAGACATTCCGCACTACAGAAGTAGAAACAATTGCCTTAAACAATGTAAATCTGGAAGTTAATGAAAAAGAATTCGTCGCCATCATGGGACCATCCGGATGCGGAAAATCAACCTTACTGAACATCCTAGGCTTACTGGACAATCCGACTTCGGGCAACTATTATCTGGACAATAAAGAGGTAGGGCATCTGAAAGAAAAAGATCGTACCAATGTACGTAAAGGAAGTATTGGTTTTGTATTCCAAAGCTTCAACCTGATAGACGAACTGAATGTATTCGAAAACGTTGAGCTACCTCTTACTTACCTGAATATTCCTGCGGAAGAGCGCAAGAAACGAGTAACTGAAATTTTATCGCGCATGAATATCAGTCATCGTGCCAAACATTATCCACAACAGCTATCCGGTGGTCAGCAACAGCGTGTGGCTATCGCCCGTGCCGTAGTTTCCAATCCGAAAATTATCCTTGCCGACGAGCCGACTGGTAACCTGGATTCTAAAAACGGACTGGAGGTGATGGAGCTGCTTACCGAACTGAATAAAGAAGGTACTACCATCGTCATGGTAACCCATAGCCAGCGTGATGCAGGATTTGCCAGCCGTGTCATCAACCTGTTCGATGGACAGATCGTATCATCCATCAGTGAAATGTAATCTCTCTTAAGTTTATACAATGAAAAGAAGGTACACCGAAAGTGTGTCCGGATGTGCCTTCTTACTTTCTTTCAATCCATGCCAAACAATGAAAAGAGCTTTACAGAATCTTTTTCGAAAAGGAGAAGGAAACTTGATAAAAATTCTCTGTCTGGGTGTAGGAATGGCTATCGGACTGGTAATGCTTGCCGAAGTAATTTTCGAACGGTCGTATGATAACTTTATTCCCCATCTGGAAGACACTTATATCATACAGGAAAATTACAAGCAGCAAGGTAGTGATTGGTTAAACCACAGCAGTGTATCGGGAGCCATTGCTCCGGGTATCAAACGATATTGTCCAGAAGTAGAAGCCGCAACCCGTTTTACTATACTGAATGAAGATCTGTTGTTAACAACTGAGGATCAACGCATCATAAAAGGAAATGCTTATTTGTGTGACAGTTCATTCTTCGATGTCTTTCCACGAAAAATCTTAATGGGAGAAGAGCCACACAGCGGACTGGAAAAAGCCAACAATGCTTATATCTCAGCCAAACTGCTGAAAGTACTGGGTAATGATATTTTAGGCAAACAGCTGACATGGAAAGTTTTCCCAAACTTTCACATTACGGTAGCAGGGGTCTTTGAGGATTTCCCGGAAAACACTCATCTGCCGAAAATAGACATTGCCGTAGCTCTTCCTACTATCGGACAAATTATGGGGGACGGAAGAGATAACTGGCTAGGAAATGACCGTTATTCGGGCTATGTCCGCCTACACCCGGGTACTGATCCGAAAACATTGGAGCCCAACATCAAGCATATGCTGTATACCAATGCTCCAATGGAAGAACTAGAACGCTCGGGCAGCCAGTTTTACCTGAACCTGAAACCTGTAAACACGATCTTCCTGTCTTCGGAATACAATCGTATCATGAATATCGTTTTTCTGGCCTTTGCCTTTATTATGCTGGCAGTAGCAGTCCTGAATTATATCCTGCTGGTTGTTTCATCGGTAGTCAAACGAGCTAAAAGCATTGCTACTTACCGCTGTTACGGAGCAGAAAGTAAGGATATTTATCGCATGATACTGGCTGAATCGGTATTACACTGCTTCATCGCTCTGATACTTGCCATACTCATCATCTTCGGGCTGCAAGATTTTTTACAGGAGCAAATGGGACATAGTTTGCAAGCCTTATTTTCTCCCACAGCTTTAGTTCTGTGTTTAATAGTCGTTATTGCCATTGCTATAATTTGCGGTGTAATGCCCGGCTACATATATACACGTATACCTGTCACCTACGCTTACCGCCGATACACAGAAAACAAACGACAGTGGAAATTAGGACTTTTATTCGTACAGTTCATGCTGACAACTTTCTTTGTCTGTCTGCTTACCGTTATCGGCCTCCAGTATCAGGCATTGACAAACTACCGCACTGGCTTCGAATACAAAAATGTGCTCTACGTTTCTCTGCCCGGAACCCAAACAGTAGAACGTGAACGTTGCATACAGGAGTTAAAAAGACTTCCCAACGTAAGCGGAGTAACCTGGGGATATCAGGAAATGTTTATGAAATGCAGCGGAAACAATGTATACGACCCACAAAGCGGTAAAGAGTATATGAACATAGCCGACATGTACGACGTGGGTTCCGACTATCATAAGGTTTTCAGTATTCCTGTACTAGAAGGAAGTACTTTTACTACTGAACTGGGAGATAGTGCCAGCCAGGAAGTAATGGTAAGCCGTAACTTTATCAAACAAATGGAAAAACTTGCCGGGTGGACGGGCTCTCCTGTTGGTAAGCAAGTTTTTATCACAGAACATCAAGGCCCGTACACTATCTGTGGTATCTACGAAGAAATTCATCTAGGTTCTCAAGTTGCGGAAGATTTCGACGAGCGTCCGACAGTGATGTTCTATAACAGACATCCCAACCATCTTCTTTACATTCGTTTGAAAGAAATGGGTCCAGCACAAATCAAGGAGGTACAAGACATAGTCAGCCGTACCATGCCCAGCCAGGAGAAACACGTATATAGCCTCGACCTGGAAATGACTAATCAATACAACATGCTGTTACACGTGAGAAACAGTATACTTTTTGTCGGACTATGTATTCTGGTAATTGCACTTATCGGACTGATAGCCTATATCCGTGATGAAGTAAACCGCCGACGTTCGGAAATAGCTATCCGTATCATTCACGGAGCACAAGTAAAGGATGTACAACTCATCTTCCTGAAAGATATCCTGAAAATAGCTATTCCTGCTGTTCTAACCGGAAGCATATTCGCAATAATTATCAGTACCCGATTACTGGAGTTGTTTGCAACTAAAATTTCTCTTACATGGTATCTGTTTGGAGGATGCGTACTCGCTGTACTGATAATCATATTTGCAATCAGTTGTAGTATGATACTTAAAGCAGCACATAGCAACCCGATCAACAACTTAAGGACAGAATAGTTGATACTCGTGTTTTTTATGAAACAAAGAGGCTTGCTTTCATTCAACTAAAGGATGAAGCAACCTCTTTGCTTCATAAAAGGCTTTCCCTTATTAATGCTGTTATGCGCAAATAGAGTCAATTAGTTCAGCCATCAAAGTATTATTTTTGATGCTAACTTAGTTCACGAAAAAAATGAATGGGTAATATATTTCGAATTTAAAAGCGGAAAGAGTGGGATTCAAACCCACGGAACGGACAAGCCGTTCACCGGATTTCGAGTCCGGCCCATTCGGTCACTCTGGCATCTTTCCTTTATCGGCAGCGAATATACTGACTTTTCTTATCCGTTATCATCGTCAACAGCAGATTTTTTATGACGACAGTTCCCTGTCAATCATATTTGCTCCATTCTTAAAATACAGGACGATGCATGCGTAGTTCTTTACGCAATGCTAAAGCCTTGCCATCCGTCAACTGATTCAACAACTCCCAAAACTTAGGACCATGATTCATTTCGCGGGTATGTGCCAGCTCATGCAGAATCACATAATCCATTAAATGTGCCGGCAAAAGCATCAGGTAAAACGACAGACTTATATCCCGTTTGGAAGAGCAACTTCCCCAACGAGAACGAGCCTTTGATATCGTTACTTTATTATAAGGTAAATCAAACAAGCTCGACCAGTACTGTACTAAAGGAGGCAAGTATTCTTCTGCTTTTTTCCTCATCGCCCGCATAACAGCATTTTTTACTAAAGTCTGGACTCTGTCTGTTGTAAAATCGGCATGAGCTGGACAGGCTATCACTACCGTTTCATCCCTCATACTGACTGTAAAATTTTTCAATGGAGAAGTTTCGAGTTTTAATCGAAAACATTCTGCTTCGATAGAGAAATTTAAATCGAAAGGTTTCGGCTTTACTTCTGAACAGACATTGCGCAAACGTTCACGGAAAGGAGCAATTGCTTCAAGTAATGCTGTTATACTCCGGTAAGGAGGAGTAGTAACATGCAAGCCGTCTTCTTTTACACGCATCGTTATATTACGAGCTGAACGACGTACTACGAAATGTATCTTTCCAAAATCTTTATCTGAAATAATTTGTTTCTTACTTATCATACAGCAAACTTACGGAAAAAACTTCATTTTTTCATCTTCTATTTATATTCCGGCATATAAAGCCAAACGATTAGAAGGTCATACAAAATTAACTTTTTCCATGTAGATTTTCCGTGGCTTTCACATTTTCAACTCTACAGGTTCGAGGAAGAAATCCTCACTTTTTCAATATACAGGAAAGTATGAAATTAATTACAATATTAATAATCAAGAATTTACAACGCAGAACAAAAGTTTGGTACAGCCATTGTCTTTCTATTTACAGAAACAATTGTCAAACTTAAAAAATTACGATTATGAAAAAGATTTTTGTAGCAATAGCATTAATAGCAGGATTAGGCACATCATCAGTAGCATTTGCAAATGCAAAAACAACAAATGAAATCAGTATTCAACTGAATGTAGCCGATTACACTCCTATCGAAGTAAAAGACTTGCCTCAAGCTATACAGGACGCTCTGACCAAAAACTTTAGTGAATATACAGTAAAGAGTGCAGCTTATCAGGAAGACGAAGATGGCGTGAAGATTTATCAGGTAACAGTGGTAGATGAAGAAGGTACAGAAGCCAACATCTTTTTCACTGAAAAAGGAGAAATTATCGAATAAAAAAGCCCCGTTTCATACTTACTAACAGTAACACAAAAAGAGAAAAGGATTACTGCTCACGCGGTAATCCTTTTTATTGAGTTAGTAATTTCTAATTTGAGAGAATTGAAACTTCACAGCCTCATCAATGATTTTTCTTAAATAAGCACTAACTATTTATATAAAAGCAAATGAAAATGTCAACTTTATTGTTTTTTCAAAGCAGATTGTTCCGAAACTTTCATCGGTGATTTTACCGAATCGGCTTTATAAGCCACTTGCGGATCATGAGTATCGTTCTCGAACTGATCGTAAACATATACTACTCCTGCTTTATTCCCTACCATAGAGTGCTTCACGACTCCTCCTATAGAAAACAGCAAGGCCATTACAGCTGCCGCCTTGAACAAAGGCATAAAACGCGTATGTAAAGTAAGGCGTCTTGCCTTGACTACCGGTCGTTCTATTTCCGCCAGAATACGTGAATCAAAGTCATCGCCCAACTTTATATCTTTCTCAGCCTCCTGATAGGCAAACAAAGATTTATAGCGGAGTAAATGTTCCGGAAGCTCTTTCTGGCGAAAAAAAGAACGCAATATCTGTTCTTCCTCCACCGAAGTTTCGCAATTCCAGTATTTCTCTAAAAGTTGTTCAATGTACTTATAGTCCATAGTTATCTATCTCGCTGTATTTTAACTTTATCCGTTGTCTCGCTCTGAACAAATTCACTTTTACCTGCTCCTCAGTCAGTTGCAAGACATCGGCTATTTCCTTATAACTCTTTCCCTCTATATCCCGAAGTTGTACGATAGTGCGTTGCTTTTCTGGCAGTTCATTAATTAAATGATGCACCAGCCTTAGTTGCTCATCCTGTTCGTACGCTCTGTCGGGAGTCAATGTATCGGGCATTTCTTGTGTTTCGGGAGTCAATTCAACATTCTGCGATTCCAGCTTTTGGCTTCGATCAATAGCAAGATTCCTTGCAACAGTCAGACAATAAGCTTCAATTGAATCGAATTGTGTCCATTCGTCCCTCTTATTCCATACTCGAATCATAGTATCCTGCACGATATCTTCTGCCTCAGCACTGTCGAATGTTATCCGCAGTGCCAACCTGTAAAGTTTGTCTTTCAAAGGCAATATATCATTTTGGAAACTAATCTCTCGCATTGCTCTCTATACTAATGACGGGTGAGTTTCACAAAAGTTACACTCACCCGCCTATTTTTTTTGAATTATTTTTTTATTATCGTACCAGACTTACCGTCTATCGCTGAGGCTAAGGTTATTACAACTTGGGAAACTCCGGCTTCAACTGCCGAAAAAGAGTTCTCAAGCTTAGGAATCATACCGCCTTGTATCACTCCTTCATCGACATATTTCTTAAATAAGTCGGGAGTTATGACAGGTATTACACTATCTTCATCTTCGGCGTCACGCAAGACTCCTTTCTTTTCGAAACAATAAATAAGAGTGACATCAAAAGCTTCAGCCAGAGCTTTAGCCGTTTCTCCTGCTATCGTATCGGCATTTGTATTAAGCATATTGCCTTCACCATCATGAGTTAGCGGAGCCATAACCGGAACTACTCCACGGCTAATCAACGAAACAAGCACTTCGGCATCTACATGCTTCACATCTCCCACATAACCATAGTCTATTTCCTTTACAGGACGTTTTACCGAACGGATCACATTCATATCAGCACCAGTTAATCCAACGGCATTCACTCCCTTCGCCTGAAGGCCGGCTACAATATTCTTATTTACCAATCCTCCATAGACCATCGTTACCACCTTCAGGGTTTCAGCATCAGTAATACGGCGTCCATCTACCATTTTACTCTCTATACCCAGTTGGGCAGCAATTTTTGTTGCAGAGCGTCCACCACCATGTACCAACAGCTTATAGCCAGGAATTGCAGAAAAATCAGCAAGTAACTGACTCAATGTATCAGCTTCTTCAACAATTTTTCCACCAACTTTTACAATAGTCAACTTCTCTTTCATCGTATGTTTATTTTGTATTACTCCAAATATGTATATCCATATAATCCCGAACGGTAATTTGCCAGGAATTCCTTTCCTTCTTCCAAAGAGATTTTTCCTTCTTTTACCGATTTTGTCACCCATGTTTCGAGTGTACGCACCAGTTTCTTCGGACTATACTGTACATAATCTAACACCTCTGCTACAGTTTCACCGTCGATAACCTGATCGATGGTATAGCCTTTTTCGTTAACTGTTACATGCACAGCATTCGTATCTCCAAACAAGTTATGCATATCTCCCAAGATTTCCTGATAAGCTCCTACCAGGAATACACCTATATAGTAAGACTCTTTAGCCTTGATGGTGTGTACTGGTAAATCATGCGATACATTTCTTGTCGACACAAAGTTTGCTATCTTACCATCCGAGTCACAAGTTATATCTTGTAATGTAGCCGTACGATCCGGACGTTCATCCAGACGCTGAATAGGCATAATAGGGAAAATCTGGTCGATAGCCCATGAATCCGGCAGTGACTGGAACAAAGAGAAATTACAGAAATATTTATCAGCTAGTAATTTATCCAGATTGCGGAACTCATCGGGAGCATGCTTCAACCCTGAAACGATGTGATTAATTTCACGACAAACCGACCAGTACAAACGTTCTATCTGTGCACGAGTTTTCAAATCCACAATACCATGGCTAAACAGATCCAACGTTTCCTCACGAATCTGCTGAGCATCATGCCATGCTTCAAGCATACGGCTCTGGTTCAGATTATCCCATATCTGATATAATTCCTGTACCAGTTCATGATCTTCAGGGCTGACCTCAAACTCTTCTTCCATTTCCGGCAAAGAAGCTGTTTCAAGAACTTCAAAAATTAGGACAGAATGGTGAGCAGTGAGCGAACGACCACTCTCTGTAATGATATTAGGATGCGGAATATTGTTCTTGTTACTAGCATCCACCATGATAGAGATAGAATCGTTTACATACTCTTGTATAGAATAGTTCACACTACTTTCACTGTATGAAGAACGGGTTCCGTCGTAATCGACTCCCAATCCTCCACCTATATCAACAAATTCTACCGGGAATCCTAACTGATGTAACTGTACGTAAAATTGAGAAGCTTCACGCAATGCCGTCTTAATACGACGTATTTTAGTAACCTGACTTCCGATATGGAAATGGATAAGTTTCAAACAATCTTTCATTTCCTTTTTCTCGATAAAATCGAGAGCCTCAAGCAGTTCACTGGAGGTCAATCCGAATTTACTTGCATCTCCTCCACTTTCTTCCCATTTACCACTGCCCGAAGAAGCCAACTTTATTCGGATTCCGATATTGGGACGTACATTCAGTTGCTTGGCAATCTTGGCAATCAGACGAAGTTCATTCAGCTTTTCAACAACCAAGAAAATACGCTTACCCATCTTCTGCGCCAACAAAGCCAGTTCTATATAGCTTTCATCCTTATAGCCGTTACAAATGATCAACGAATCAGAATCCGTATTAATGGCAATCACAGCATGAAGTTCGGGTTTTGAACCAGCCTCCAGTCCCAGATTGAACTTCTTTCCATGACTGATGATTTCTTCGACAACCGGCCGCATCTGATTTACCTTAATAGGATAAATAATAAAATTCTGAGCCTGATATCCATACTCTTCGGAAGCAAGAGTAAAGCAATTGGATATTTTTTCGATACGGTTATCCAGAATATCGGGGAAACGCACTAGCATAGGTGCTGTGACATCCCGTAATTGAAGTTCGTCGACTAATTCTTTCAAATCGACTGCCACACCGTTTTTACGCGGAGTTACTACTACATGACCTTTGTCATTAATACCAAAGTATGAAACA
>OGJM01000718.1_pt1 | contig 13981 bp, 9 predicted proteins | sample 1572281 | NCBI WGS metagenome assembly OGJM01 (sample SAMEA2582147, study PRJEB24529) | metagenome | reverse complement strand
CTCGTGGTGGTCGGGGGCACCGAAGGTCCATGAGATGGGTATGGAAAAGCCGCAGGCAATGCCGTTGACAAAGCCCAGCACCAGATAGTTCAGGCCGCCCACGCTGCCTACCGCTGCCAGCGCTTCCACGCCCACGAACCGCCCCACGATGATGGTATCGGCCAGATTGTAGAACTGCTGGAACAGGCTGCCCAGCATCAGCGGCACAGCAAAGGCAAGCAGCAGCTTCAGCGGGCTGCCCTGCGTCATATCTTTGGTCATGGAAATATACCTCCTGCCCACACAAAAAAGATGGATGTTCGCATTTTTGCCGTGAAAAACGCCCTGCCGGAAAAGCGGCAGGACGTTGATAAAGATTCATGAGTGGTATTATAGCGGAGCAGCGCCGGTTTTACAAGACTTGGTTTGCATCAACATTTCCATTTTTTTGCCCAAAGAATTGGTGATTTTGCTCATTCCGCGTAGTGTGCCAGAAACTGTTTGGTGCGCTGTTCCCGCGGGTGGTCGATCAGCTGCTTTGCAGGGCCTTCCTCCACCACCACGCCGCCGTCCATAAACAGGATGCGGTCGGCCACATCCCGGGCAAAGTGCATCTCGTGGGTCACGATGATCATGGTGGTCTTGCGGTCGGCCAGTTCCCGCAGCACCCGCAGCACCTCGCCGGTCAGCTCCGGGTCAAGGGCGCTGGTGGGCTCGTCAAAGCAGAGGATGTCCGGGTGCAGCGCCAGCGCACGGGCAATGGCCACCCGCTGCTGCTGCCCGCCGGAAAGCTGGTGCGGGTAGTGGTCTGCCCGCTCCGAAAGCCCCATCTGCGCCAGCAGTTCCCGCGCCTGCTGTTCCAGCTGGGCGTGCATCGCCTTTTTGTTGGCGCGGTAGTCCGGACGCTCCTTTGCCAGCAGCTCCCCTGCCAGCATCACGTTCTGTAAGGCGGTATACTGCGGGAAGAGGTTGAAGTTCTGGAACACCAGCCCGAAGTGCAGTCGCTTTTTGCGGATCTCTCTCTCCCGCTGGGTGGCGGGGTCGGCGGCGTCCCACATGGTCTCGCCGTTCACCCGGATGCAGCCGGTGTCCGGCCGCTCCAGAAAGTTCAGGCAGCGCAGCAGGGTGGTCTTGCCGGAGCCGGACGGCCCCAGAATGGCCACTACATCGCCTTTTTCCACGGTCAGGTCCACCCCGCGCAGCACGGGCAGCTCACTGACGACCTTCCGCGCACCGGGGCGGTGGAAAAGGCCGGGTTTTGCATAGGTGCGGAAGGTTTTTTGCACATTGCGGATCTCTAACATAGCCATAGGTGTGCACCTCCCTTTTTACTGGAAGCCGCGGGCGTTGAGCTGACGTTCCAGCAGCGCCTGCAGCTTGGTGATGACGGTACAGAACAGCAGATACACCACAGCCACCTCGCAGTAGATGGGCAGGAAGATGTAGGTGCGGGCGGCTACCCGCTGCCCCGCCATGAACAGCTCTGCCACTGTGATATTGGACGCCAGCGAGGTGTCCTTGATCATACCGATGAGGGAGTTGGACAGCGCAGGCACGGCGGTGCGCAGCGCCTGCGGCAGCACGATGCGGCGCATGATCTGCCACCAGCTCATGCCCACACAGTACCCGGCCTCCAGCTGCCCCTGCGGCACGCTTTCCAGCGCACCGCGCATGGTCTCGGCGCAGTATGCACCCTCGTTGAAGGCAAAGGCAATGACTGCCGCCGGAAAGGCATCCAGCATGATGCCCACGCTGGGCAGGCCGTAAAAGATGATGAACAGCTGCACCAGCAGCGGTGTGCCACGGATGACCCAGATGTAGAACCGGGCAATCTGCCGCAGCACCGGCACATTGGCGTACTGCACCAGCGCCACCGCCACCGCGATGATCATGGCAAAAAAGAAGGAGAGAAGGGTCAGCGGAATGGTCATGGTCAGGCCTGCCGTCAGGATGCGGGGCAGCGCCTCCACCAGCACGCTGACCGTGCGGTTGGATAAAAGTGCTTCAAACATCGGTTTTTCCTCAAAGCTAAAAAATACGCGCTCCGGCAAGGCTTTTGCCGGCTAAAGCAGTATATACCTTAAAGTAGGGTCAAAGTCAAGAGACTGAATCACCAATCCCTACAAAACCTACCAGAATACTATAATAGCATGAAATGCCCCGCAGCGCAAACGGTTTGCACAAAACGTGTGATGTGACCGAAAAATTGCATAAACTTGTTAAATATTTGTGCAATGCGGCAGATGCTTGACGCTGTGGGCGCTTTCGTGTACAATGGTCATAGTAGTGCGCGGCTGCGGGGCAACGGCCCGGCGCAGCGCAAATCCACCGGCAGGGGCTTGCCCCTTGACCGGTGCAGACACGGAGGATACAAACGTGAAAAAGTTTAGTATTGGTGTTCTGGGTGCAGGTACCTGGGGCATGGCTCTGGCACGGATGCTGACCGTCAGCGGCAACGATGTGCAGGTGTGGTCAGCTATTGAAGCCGAGGTGGATAACCTTTCCACCACCCGGGTGCACCCCAATCTGCCGGGGATGGTCATCCCGCAGGAGCTGCGTTTTACCAAAAGCATAGAGGAAGTGTGCACCGGCAAGGACGTGCTGCTGTTTGCAGTGCCGTCGGTGTTCGTGCGCGCCACGGCGGCCAAGGCGCGGCCCTATATCCGCTCCGGCCAGATCATCGTGGACGTGGCAAAGGGCATCGAGCCCGACACCCTGTACACCATGACCGAGATCCTGGCCGATGAGCTGGGCAAAGAGGGCGGCCCCAAGGGGGTGCGTCTGGTGGCCCTGAGCGGCCCCACCCACGCCGAGGAGGTGGCGCTGGATCTGCCCACCACCATCGTTTCCGCCAGCCCGGATCTGGAGGCTGCCGAGGTGGTGCAGGAGGTGTTCAGCAATACCTGTATGCGCGTGTACACCAACACTGATATCAAGGGTGTGGAACTGAGCGGTGCCATGAAGAACGTCATCGCGCTGGGCGTCGGCATCTCCACCGGCCTTGGCTACGGCGATAACGCCCGCGCCGCTCTGATCACCCGCGGCATTGCCGAGATTGCACGGCTGGGCGTGGCCATGGGCTGCAACGTCCAGACCTTTGCGGGTCTGGCCGGCATCGGCGACCTGATCGTCACCGCCACCAGTATGCACAGCCGCAACAACCGCGCCGGTATCCTGATCGGCAAGGGCGAAAGCCCGGAGCAGGCCGTGAAAGAGGTCGGCATGGTGGTGGAGGGCATCAACGCCCTGCCCGCCGCCATGGAGCTGGCCGAGAAGTACCATGTGGAAATGCCCATTGCCCAGACGGTGAACGCCATCGTCAAGGAGGGCATGAGCGCCAGCGACGCGCTGCGCAATCTGATGTCCCGCGACCGCAAGAGCGAGATGCCGCAGGGCTATGAGAGCGTGTGAGCCTGAAATAATCGAAAAGAGGCTTCCGGAATGTCTGCGGGCATTCCAGAAGCCTTTTTTATTTAGCGGGAGATACAGTAAAATTATTAAAACTTTTTACAGAAAACAGACACAAAAGGGTAGAAGGTCGGCAAACTTTCTGCTATACTGGAAACGATAGAATTTTTGGTCAGTGCAGCCGGAACAGGGCGGCGGGCGCTGGCACTGCAAGAAGGAGGAATGAGAGATGCCCTCTACCTACGCACACCGCCGCTTTGGCGCAAATGTGCTGGATCATCTGCCCGCGCCGCTGCGGGAAAAGCTGGAGGCGCACCGGGAGCTGTACGATATCGGCCTGCACGGGCCGGATGTGCTGTTCTATTACCATGCGGAAAAGTCCACCCCGGTCGCCGCGCTGGGCAATGCCATGCACGACGAGCAGGGCAGAACGTTCTTTGACCGGGCCCGGCGGGTGGTGCATGAGGAAGCCGACCGCGAGGCGGCGCTGGCCTACGCGCTGGGCTTTGTGTGTCATTTTGCGCTGGACAGCACCTGCCACCCCTTTGTGGAGCAGTTTACCCGGGAGAGCGGTGTGACCCACTGCGAGATCGAGACTGAGTTCGACAATATGCTGCTGCGCCGGGATGGCTATGACCCGCTGACCTTCTTTACCGCCGGCCATATCCACCCCAGCGCGGCAAATGCCCGGGTCATTGCGCCGTTTTACAGGGATATTTCGGAGCAGACCGCGCTGGAAGCCCTGAAGGGGATGATCTTGGTGCATAAGGTGCTGCAGGCTTCGAACCCGGTCAAGCGCTGGGTGGTGCTGACCGGCATGAAGGTGCTGGGCAAGTATGATGGGATGCACGGCCTTGTGGCAAACCCGCAGCCGAATCCGCAGTGCACCGAGAGCAACCGCAAGCTGGATGCGCTGTACGCCAAGGCTTTGCCGCTGGCAGAGCGGCTGATCTTGGAGTATGTGGCAAAGCTGGACACGGACGAGCCGCTGGACGCCGCCTACGACCATACCTTTGGGGAATTTTAAAACCTGCACCGCCCGGCGGTGCAAGGGGAAAAGGGAAATACGATGAAAACTGAAAAATTCAAGGTGACACCGCTGGAGCGGGCATGGATCCTATACGATGTGGGCAACTCGGCCTTTGTGCTGATGATCGCCACGCTGGTGCCCATCTTCTTCAATGCACTGGCCGAGGCCGGCGGCGTGAGCAAGGTGGACTATCTGGCCTACTGGGGCTATGCAAGCTCCATCGTTACGGTGGTCACCGCCATTCTGGGACCCATTCTGGGCACGCTGGCCGACACCAAGGGCTTTAAAAAGCCCATCTTCATGCTCTGCCTTTTTGTGGGCGTCATCGGCTGCTGTGCCATGGGTCTGGCGGGCACATGGCTGGTCTTTCTGGTCATTTTTATCATTGCCAAGATCGGCTACTCCGGCAGTCTGGTGTTCTATGATTCCATGCTGGGCGATGTGACCACCCCGGAGCGGATGGACATGGTGTCCTCCCGCGGGTACGCATGGGGTTATATTGGCAGCTGCGTGCCCTTTGTGGTCTGTCTGGCGCTGGTGCTGGGCAGCAGTGCGGTGGGGCTCAGTCAGATGACCGCGCTGTCCATCGCGCTGATCATTACCGCCGTATGGTGGCTGGTGGTCACCCTGCCGCTGCTGAAAAAATACCGCCAGATCAACTATGTGGAGGTGAAGCAGCACGCCATCCGCCAGAGTTTTGTGCGCATCGGGCAGACCTTGAAGCATCTGCCGCAGGACAAGCAGGTGTTCTGGTTTTTGCTGGCGTTCTTCTGCTACATCGACGGCGTGTATACCATCATTGATATGGCCACCGCCTACGGCACGGCACTGGGGCTGGACACCACCGGTCTGCTGCTGGCGCTGCTGGTCACCCAGATCGTGGCCTTCCCTTCGGCGCTGATCTTTGGCCGCCTGAGCCAGAAATATGAATCCAAGACCCTGATCCCGGTGTGCATCGCGGCCTATACCGGCATTGCCGTCTTTGCCTTCTTCCTGAAGAGTCAGTGGCAGTTCTGGGTGCTGGCCGTGGTGGTGGGTATGTTCCAGGGCGGTGTGCAGGCACTGAGCCGCAGCCACTTTGCCAAGATCATCCCGCAGGAAAAATCTGGCGAATACTTTGGCCTGTTCGACATCTGCGGCAAGGGTGCATCCTTCCTTGGCACCATGATCGTCAGTGTGGGCAGCCAGCTGACCGGCAGCGCCAACGTGGGTGTGGGCTCCATTGCCATCCTGTTTGTCATCGGCTTTGTGCTGTTCGGCATTTCCACCCGGACGGAAGAGACAAAGCAGGCCTGACCATTTTATGAGAAAATGAAGCCCGGAGCGTCCGCAGACGTTCCGGGCTTCGTTTTTTGTTCAGAGGGGTCGCTGTACAAAATGCTGTCGGGCGGTGGCAGTACGGGCAAAATTATCATGCAAAAAATACATCCTTGAAAAAAGTGGAATTAACCTATTGACAAACTAGGTAGAACAGGATATAATGCAAACATCCAATCCACCAGTCTTGTAGGGAAATGAAACAGAGGTTCTCCGGCGGGTGGTACATAGAGGGATGGAAAAGTTTTACCGGAAGGAGGGCACAAAGATGAAGCTGATCTGGAAAGAACTGCTGCACGCGAATTATCGCTGTGGGCGAATGCATACCAACCGGGCACCGGCATCGGATGTGTACTGTATGTTGCCCTCGGCTGCGCGAATGTGCACCCGAATGTGACAGCAGCAGCTCCGGTAGACCACACTGCCCGGTGCGCCTTTGAAAACGCATCGGGATTTTTTGTACACAACAATAATACTTTTGGTATATTAAGAGAGGAAAATAACAATGTCTGAATATAAATTTGAGACCCTGCAGCTTCATGTCGGTCAGGAGCAGGCCGACCCCGCCACCGATGCCCGTGCGGTGCCCATCTACCAGACCACGTCCTATGTGTTCCGCAACAGCCAGCACGCCGCCGACCGCTTCGGTTTGGCCGATGCAGGCAACATCTACGGCCGTCTGACCAACTCCACGCAGGATGTGTTCGAAAAGCGCATCGCAGCGCTGGAGGGCGGCGTGGCAGCACTGGCTACCGCTTCCGGTGCAGCCGCCATCACCTACACCATTCAGGCACTGGCACAGGCCGGTGACCACATCGTGGCACAAAAGACCATCTATGGCGGCAGCTACAACCTGCTGGCGCACACTCTGACCCAGTTTGGCGTCAACACCACCTTCGTGGATGCCCACGACCTTGCACAGGTGGAAGCCGCCATCCAGCCCAACACCAAGGCTGTGTATCTGGAGACGCTGGGCAACCCCAACAGTGATATCCCTGATATCGACGCCATTGCCGCCATCGCCCACAAGCACGGCCTGCCGCTGGTCATTGACAACACCTTCGGCACCCCGTACCTCATCCGTCCCATCGAGCACGGCGCAGACATCGTGGTGCACTCTGCTACCAAGTTCATCGGCGGCCACGGCACCACGCTGGGCGGCATCATCGTGGACAGCGGCAACTTCGACTGGAAGGCCAGCGGCCGTTACCCCAACATTGCCGCCCCGAACCCCAGCTACCATGGCGTCTCCTTTGCGGATGCCGCAGGCCCTGCCGCTTTTGTCACCTACATCCGCGCTATCCTGCTGCGTGATACCGGCGCTACCATCTCCCCCTTCAACGCCTTCCTGCTGCTGCAGGGCACCGAGACGCTGAGCCTGCGCATTGAGCGTCATGTGGAGAACACCAAAAAGGTGGTGGAGTTCCTTGCAAACCACCCGCAGGTGGAAAAGGTGAACCATCCCTCGCTGCCGGATCACCCGGATCACGCTTTGTACCAGAAGTATTTCCCCAACGGCGGCGCATCTATCTTTACCTTTAACATCAAGGGCGGCCGCGAGGAGGCCTTTACCTTCATTGATAACCTGAAGGTCTTCTCTCTGCTGGCAAATGTGGCCGACGTCAAGAGTCTGGTCATCCATCCGGCTTCCACCACCCACAGCCAGCTGACCGATGCCGAACTGGCCGAGCAGCAGATCTACCAGAACACCATCCGCCTGTCCATCGGCACCGAGCACATTGATGATATCCTTGCCGATCTGGAAGCCGGTTTCGCAGCCGTCCGCAGCAAGTAAGCAGCGATTCTCTTTCCCGCAAAGGGAATGTGATCTTCCTTTTATTCCTGTCCAAGCCTCCATAAGTGTGCGACAAGACCCCCGGCTGCCCGCTGGGGGTCTTGTCATCTCGTTTATCTTTACGACCCAACCCGTGAAAATGCAATACCGGAGCGTCCGCAGACGCTCCGGTATTGCTCTAATAAAAATAATTTTTCCTTGCATCATGCCCAAAGCGCAGGCGGCGGGCATTTCAAACCGTCTTACTCAGCGGCCGATCAGCAGGTCGCGGCGGCAGCGCAGACCCACAGAAAGGGTAGCATTGCTGCCCAGATGCCGCAGGGTGACGCGGGTGCCGGACTTCTGTCCCTCGCACAGCAGCGAGAGGTTCAGGGTGGTGGTGTTCTTCTCGGTCACCAGCACCAGCGTTTTCACACCGCTGGCCTGCAGGGTCTGCATATCCTCGATGGTGGTGCGGAAGGTAGCCACCTCGGCGGGGACGTCCAGCGTCAGCACGCCGTCCTTCTGGCGGGCGGTGTACAGCAGCTGCTTGCCCAGCAGACCCTTCACGGTGTAGCGTGCCTCGGTCTTTGCGGTGTCGGCCAGCTCATCGCCGGAGATCAGCATAATGTTGCCCTGAATGGGGTTGCCCTCCGGGGCACCGTAACCGCCGTAGCTGGGGTCTTTTTCGCCCACGGCAACGTCACCGCTGTGCAGTGCGATGTCGCCCTGCACCATCTGCTCCTGCGGGGGCAGATAGCCCTCCACACAGGTAGAATCCACCTCGGCGGCAAATGCACCCACGCTCAGCATGGCAGCGGCGCACACCGCCACAGCGGCACAGCTCAGGGTACGGACAAACTTTTTGTTCAGCATCTTCATAGGAAATACCTCCTGAAAACGGCAGCCGAAGGGACTGCCTTGTTTTTTTTTGCATCATAATTTTTTTAAACCATGGTTCAGCTGCGGCGCATCCACAATGGAAAACCGCCGTATCTGCTTTGTAAACGGATACGGCGGCCGGATTATTGCAAAAGATTCAAAAATTTTTATTTTCAGGGATTTTCTGGTTTATTTTCGGCATCATCGCGGTTGAGGATATCCATGAACTCCTCGCCGGTGATGGTCTCTTTCTGGTACAGGTACTGTGCCAGCTCGTCCAGCTTTGCGCGGTTCTCGGTCAGGATGCGGATGGCCTTTTCGTGCTGGGTCTTGACCAGCTCTACCACCTTCCGGTCAATCTCGCACTGGGTCTGAGCACTGCAGGCCAGCGAGGTATCGCCGCCCAGATACTGGTTGTTCACGGTTTCCAACGCCACCATGTCAAATTCATCGCTCATGCCGTAGCGGGTCAGCATGGCGCGGGCAAGTTTGGTGGCCTTCTCGATATCATTGGATGCGCCGGTGGTGATGGAGTTGAATGCCACCTCCTCGGCGGCGCGGCCGCCGGTCAGGGTGGCAATCTTATTTTCCAGCTCGGCCTTGTTCATCAGGTAGTGGTTGCCCTCGTCCACCTGCATGGTATAGCCCAGTGCGCCGGAGGTGCGGGGGATGATGGTGATCTTCTGCACCGGGGCAGAGTTGGACTGCTTGGCTGCCACAAGGGCATGGCCGATCTCGTGGTAGGCTACGATGCACTTTTCGTGGTCGGTCAGGATGGAGTTCTTCTTCTGGTAGCCGGCAATGACCACCTCGATGCTCTCCTCAAGGTCAGACTGCGTCACGCTCTTGCGCCCTGCCCGCACGGCACGCAGAGCGGCTTCATTTACAATGTTGGCAAGTTCTGCGCCGGAGGCACCGGAGGCCATGCGTGCCACGGTGTTGAAGTCCACACCCGGGGCGATCTTCACCTTTTTGGCATGTACCTTCAAGATCTCCTCGCGGCCCTTCAGGTCGGGCAGCTCCACGGGCACGCGGCGGTCGAACCGGCCGGGACGGGTCAGGGCAGGGTCGAGGGAATCCGGGCGGTTGGTAGCCGCCAGAATAATGACACCGGTGTTTCCCTCAAAGCCGTCCATCTCGGTAAGCAGCTGGTTCAGGGTCTGCTCGCGCTCGTCATTGCCGCCAAACTGGCCGCTGTTGCGCTTCTGGCCAATGGCGTCGATCTCATCGATGAATACGATGCAGGGTGCTTTTTCTTTGGCCTGCTTGAACAGGTCACGCACCTTGGAGGCACCCATGCCCACGAACATCTCCACGAACTCCGAGCCGGAGATGGAGAAGAAGGGCACGTTGGATTCACCTGCTACGGCCTTGGCCAGCATGGTCTTACCGGTGCCCGGAGGGCCTACCAGCAGAATGCCCTTGGGCATGGAAGCACCGATCTCCTCGTACTGCTTGGGGTCGTGCAGATAATTGACGATCTCCTGCAGGTTCTCCTTGGCTTCGTCCTCACCGGCCACATCCGCAAAGCGGATGCCGTGGGTGGACTGCACATACACCTTTGCGTTGGATTTGCCCGCGCCGCCAAACATCATGGAGCCCGGGCCGCCGCCTGCCTTTTCCATCAGCTTTTTGTTCATCTGGTTGCCGATGAAGCTGAACAGCAGGATGGGCAGCACGAACCACAGCAAAAAGCTGAGCACCGGCGAACCCTGCTCCACGATCTCGCTGGAGAACTGTGCACCTGCGTCGTACAGGCGCTCGGTCAGACTGGGGTCGTTCATCAGGCCGGTCTTGTAGATCTGCTTGTTGTCCTTATCCGTAAAAATGATCTGGTTGGACTGGATATCCACCTTGCCGATGTTTTCCTGCTCGGTCATGCTCATAAAGGTGCCGTAGTCTACCTCCTGCACCTGACGCTCGGCCAGCCACGGCATGACCACAAGGTTGATGACCAGCAGCACCAGCAACACGATGGCATAGTAGATAGCCAGCGGCTTTTTGGATGGCTTGACTTCTTTCATGGGATGTTCCTCCTTCTATATAAAGTGGGCTTCCACCCGTTTGCTGCGTCCAGTATACCACACCTTACCGCCTAGCAACAGCGCAGCGAGGGCAACTTTGCAAAAACTTAGCAGTTTCTTAACAAAGAGGGCTAAAGCCGCTCAGTTACCATATTATAGGTGCGCAAAGGGCTTGCCGGATGAGGGGGCAGGGGAGCAACGACCTCAATTTTGCATGATTTACCCCATGGCATTGTGAAATGCTTTCATCTTTATCCTGAACGAAACTTCTTGACACTTTCTGGCAGTCGTGCTAAAATTATCTCACTTTCAACAAAGTGCAAATGCGTTGACAGGGATAAAACGATCTTTCTTCTGCGTGCAGAGAGCCGCCGGGTGGTGCAAGGCGGGTGCAGAGAACTTCGGATACTGGCCCCCGAGCGGCAGAACTGAACGGACAAGTAGGTTCTGACGGATGCCCACCGTTACAAGGGCAGCGATTCGCTGTTTTGGCCGATCGTGCAAAGTGGCTGTACCTGACCGTGCAGCAAGGAGAGTGGTACCACGGGTGCCCTGTAAAAGCAATTTACAGGCTCTCGTCTCTCAAGGTTTTCGCCTTGAAAGACGGGAGCCTTTTTTCGTACAACGGTTGCAGTAGGGCAAAAGGCTTCCCCCGGTCGGGGGAAGCTGTCACCGCAGGTGACTGATGAGGGCGCAGGCAAGCAGCTGCTGCCGGGAAATCACCCCTCATCCGGCGCTACGCGCCACCTTCCCCCAAGGGGTGAAGGCTTTATGCTATTTCAGGAGGACAACAGGATGATGGACGCTACCAAGTACGCACCGGGGTACTACCCGGTACCCGCCGGTTATGACAGCTGGGTCAAGAAGGACCACATCGAGAAAGCTCCCACCTGGTGCAGCGTGGACTTGCGCGACGGCAATCAGGCCCTTATCGTCCCCATGAGCCTCGAGGAAAAGCTGGAATTCTTCCAGATGCTGGTCAAAATTGGCTTCAAGGAAATCGAAGTCGGCTTCCCGGCCGCCAGCGAGACGGAGTACGAGTTCCTCCGTACCCTCATCGAGAAGAACATGATCCCCGACGATGTCACCGTGCAGGTGCTGACCCAGTGCCGCGACCACATCATCCGCCGCACCTTCGAGGCCGTCAAGGGCGCACCCCGGGCGGTGATCCACTTCTACAACTCCACCTCCGTGGCACAGCGGGAGCAGGTGTTCCACAAGTCCAAGGAGGAGATCAAGCAGATCGCCGTGGACGGTGCAAAGCTGGTCAAGCAGCTCAGTGAGGAGTACGAGGGCAACTTCCTGTTCGAGTACAGCCCCGAAAGCTTTACCGGCACCGAGGTGGACTACGCCGTAGAGGTGTGCAACGCCGTGCTGGATATCATGCAGCCCACCCCGGAGCGCCCCATGATCATCAACCTGCCGGTGACCGTGGAGATGAGCATGCCCCATGTGTATGCCAACCAGATCGAGTACTGCGACAAGCACCTGAAATACCGCGACAGCGTGATCATCTCCACCCATCCCCACAACGACCGTGGCACCGGCGTGGCCTGCGCAGAGCTGGCAGTGCTGGCGGGCGCACAGCGCGTGGAGTGCTGCCTGTTTGGCAACGGCGAGCGCACCGGCAATGTGGACGCCGTAACGCTGGCCATGAATATGTACAGCCACGGCGTAGACCCCAAGCTGGACTTCTCGGATATGCCCGCCATCTGCGCCACCTACGAGCGGGTGACCCGGATGCATATCTACGAGCGTACCCCCTACGCCGGGCAGCTGGTGTTTGCCGCCTTCTCCGGCAGTCATCAGGACGCCATTGCCAAGGGCATGGCGTACCGCAAGCAGACCGGCGAGCACCGCTGGACATGCCCCTACATCCCGGTGGACCCCCACGACATCGGCCGCACCTACGACGCCGACGTCATCCGCATCAACAGCCAGAGCGGCAAGGGCGGCATCGGCTTTGTGCTGGAACAGAACTACGGCTACAATCTGCCCCCCAAGATGCGGGAGGCGCTGGGCTATAAGGTCAAGAGCGTGTCCGACCACAGCCACAAGGAACTGAGCGCCGCCGAGGTGCTGCACATCTTCGAGGATACCTACCTCAACCGCGCAAAGCCGCTGAACGTGGTGGAAGCCCACTTTGCACAGGTAAACGGCATTACCGCCACAGTCACGCTGGAGCTGAACGGGCAGCGCAAGGTGGTCACCTCAGTGGGCAACGGCCGTCTGGATGCCGTAGCCAACGCTATCCAGAGCGCCACCGGCATGGACTTCCATCTGGAAAACTACTCTGAGCACAGCTTGGACGAGGGCTCTACCTCCCGCGCAGCCTCCTATGTGGGGCTTGTCTGGGGAGACAACACGGTCACATGGGGTGCCGGTACCGACACCGACATCATCGTGGCCGGTATCCGCGCCCTTGTCAGCGCAATCAACAATCGATAAAAAGGAGAAAACTACCATGGGAATGACCCTGACGCAGAAGATCCTTGCCGCACACGCCGGACTGCCGGAGGTCAAGGCAGGCCAGCTGATCAACGCAAAGTTGGACATTGTGCTGGGCAATGATATCACCACCCCGGTGGCCATCAACGAGTTTGAACGCGCCGGTTTTGACCGCGTGTTCGATAAAGAGCATATCGCCATTGTGCTGGACCACTTTGTACCCAATAAGGATATCAAGAGCGCTACCCAGTCCAAGCAGTGCCGGGAATTCGCCAATAAATACGATATCCTCAACTTCTACGATGTCGGTCAGATGGGCATCGAGCACGCCCTGCTGCCGGAAAAAGGCATCGTCACCGCCGGTGACTGCGTGATCGGCGCGGATAGCCACACCTGCACCTACGGTGCGCTGGGTGCCTTCTCCACCGGTGTAGGCTCTACCGATATGGCCGCAGGCATGGCCACCGGCATGGCATGGTTCAAGGTGCCCTCTGCCATCAAGTTCGTGCTTACCGGCAAGTTTAATCCCCGGGTGTCCGGCAAAGACCTGATCCTGCACATCATCGGCATGATCGGTGTGGACGGCGCACTGTATAAGTCCATGGAATTCACCGGCCCGGGCGTGGCAGGGCTTACCATGGACGACCGCCTGTGCATCTGCAATATGGCGATTGAGGCCGGTGCCAAGAATGGTATCTTCCCGGTGGATGAGTTGACCAAGGCTTACCTTGCAGGCCGCAGCCAGCGCCCGCCGGTGTTCTACGAGGCCGACCCCGATGCCGTGTACGAAAAAACCATCGAGATCGACCTCGGCGCACTGGAGCCCACCGTCAGCTACCCCCATCTGCCCGAGAACACCCATGTTGCCAGCGAGGGCAAGGACATCAAGATCGATCAGGTGGTCATCGGCAGCTGCACCAACGGCCGCCTGGAGGATATGGAGGCTGCCTACAACATCCTCAAGGGCAAGCACATTGCCAAGGGCGTGCGCGGTATCATCATCCCCGCTACCATGGCTGTCTATAAAGAGTGCATCCTGCGGGGCTGGACCACCGCCTTTATCGATGCGGGCTGCATCGTATCCACCCCCACCTGCGGCCCCTGCCTCGGCGGCTACAT
>OGJM01000717.1_pt1 | contig 13983 bp, 10 predicted proteins | sample 1572281 | NCBI WGS metagenome assembly OGJM01 (sample SAMEA2582147, study PRJEB24529) | metagenome | reverse complement strand
CCCCTCTAGTAACATATTACAATTATATTATACACTAAAATAAAATAAATTAAAGTGAAATTACAGCGGTTGAGTTTGGGCTTCTACGACCGCCAGCGCCACCATATTAACGATACGACGAACAGATGCGATTGGCGTTAATACGTGAACCGGTTTCGCAACCCCCATCAGCACCGGGCCGACCGTTACGCCTTCAGAGCTGGAAACGCGTAGTAAGTTGTAACTAATACGGGCAGCTTCCATATTCGGCATCACCAGAATATTCGCTGAGCCTTTCAGCGGACTGTCCGGCATGCGGTCATGACGGATGCTTTCCACCAGCGCGGCATCGCCGTGCATTTCGCCATCAATCATCAACTCTGGCGCACGCGCCTTAATCAGCTCCAGCGCTTCGCGCATTTTGCTGGCCGACGGACAGTTAGATGAGCCAAAGTTGGAGTGCGACAGCAGCGCTACCTTCGGTTCGATACCAAAGCGGCGCACGGTTTCTGCCGCCATCACGGCGATTTCCGCCAGTTGCTCCGGCGTAGGATCGTCGTTAACGTAGGTATCGGCGATAAAGGTGTTACCGCTTGGCAGCAGCAAGGCGTTCATCGCCCCGGCAGTATGGACGCCATCGCGATGACCAAACACCTCTTTCACCACGCTGAAGTGCTCATGGTAGTCGCCTATCGTACCGCAGATCATCGCATCCGCTTCGCCGCGCTGCACCATGATCGCGCCGATCACCGTGGTGTTGGCAATTACCGCACGCTGCGCCTGCTCCTGGGTAATACCACGACGTTTCATAATCTGGTAGTACTCGCTCCAGTACTCCTTAAAGCGCGGATCGGATTCATTGTTGACGATCTCAAAATCGACGCCCGCTTTGATCTGCAGACCCAGTTTCTGGATACGCATTTCGATAACGCTCGGACGACCGATCAGGATCGGTTTCGCCAGACCTAAAGTGATTAGCTCCTGCGTGGCATGCAGTACACGCGCCTCTTCCCCTTCAGTCAGCACCACGCGCTTCGGCGCTTTGCGTGCCAGAGAGAAAATCGGCTTCATGAACAGGTTGGTTTTGTAGACGAATTCGGTCAGCTTATCGATGTAAGCGTCAAAGTCGGCAATTGGACGCGTTGCCACACCGGAATCCATCGCCGCCTTCGCCACCGCAGGGGCGATTTTGACGATCAGACGCGGGTCGAACGGTTTCGGAATAATGTATTCCGGCCCGAAGCTCAGGTCCTGGTCGCCATAGGCGGAGGCCACCACTTCGCTCTGCTCGGCGTGCGCCAGCTCAGCAATGGCGTGTACCGCAGCCAGTTTCATCTCTTCGTTGATGGCAGTAGCGCCGACGTCCAGCGCGCCGCGGAAGATGAACGGGAAGCACAGAACGTTGTTAACCTGGTTCGGGTAGTCGGAACGGCCGGTGCAAATGATGGCGTCAGAACGCACCTCTTTCGCCAGCGGCGGCAGGATTTCCGGTTCCGGGTTGGCGAGGGCCAGGATCATTGGCGCACGCGCCATCTTCTTAACCATTTCCTGCGTCAGCACTTTCGGACCCGAGCAACCGAGGAAAATATCCGCGCCGTCAATGACATCATCCAGCGTACGCTTACCGTCATCCACCACTGCGTAAGCCGCTTTGGTTTCCGCCATGTTTGGTTCACGATCTTTGTAAATCACCCCTTTGGAGTCGCAGACCACAATGTTGTGTTTCTGCATACCCAGCGCCACCAGCAGGTTCATACAGGCAATCGCCGCCGCACCTGCACCGGACACCACCATGCGCACATCAGAGATATTTTTCTCAACCACCCGCAGACCGTTAAGGATTGCGGCAGTACTGATGATTGCCGTGCCGTGCTGGTCATCATGGAATACCGGAATATTCATGCGCTCACGGAGTTTTTGCTCAATGTAGAAGCACTCCGGCGCTTTGATATCTTCGAGGTTAATGCCGCCAAACGTTGGTTCAAGCGCCGCTACCACGTTGATAAATTTATCCGGATCGAGTTCATCAACTTCGATGTCGAACACGTCAATCCCGGCGAATTTCTTAAACAGAACGCCTTTACCTTCCATCACTGGTTTACCGGCCAGCGCGCCAATATTACCCAGGCCCAGAACCGCAGTACCGTTGGAAATAACCGCAACCAGGTTGCCGCGTGCGGTGTATTTGTAGGCTGCCAGCGGGTCCTTTTCAATTTCAAGACACGGTGCAGCCACGCCCGGCGAGTAGGCCAACGCGAGGTCGCGCTGGGTTGCCAGAGGCTTGGTCGGAGAAACCTGGATTTTACCGGGTACCGGAAATTCGTGGAAATCGAGGGCGCTTTGTTTTAACTGGTCATCCATCTTGTTGTTCCTTTCACGTATCTATCAAAAAAGTGGCGCGGGTAACCATTCTACTGAGCCGCACATTATCACCTCAGTCAACGGCACAAACTTTGAAGGTCCCCATACTCTCACCATTCAAAGAAAGAATTTGTTATCAATTTATAACATCTATGTTACCTGCTTAAGCCAGCAATACCATGCTTGTCTGCTATGCTTTTTGCTGACAACGCCCGCAATTATCTCAAAAGTGTGAATCACAACACGCATCTAACACTTTACTTTTCAAGGAGTATTTCCTATGACCCGTAAAGAGCTTGCCAATGCCATTCGTGCGCTAAGTATGGATGCCGTCCAAAAAGCTAACTCTGGCCACCCTGGCGCACCAATGGGGATGGCCGATATCGCCGAAGTGCTGTGGAACGATTTCCTGCGCCATAACCCGTCCGATCCCACCTGGTACGATCGTGACCGGTTTATTTTGTCCAATGGCCACGCCTCAATGCTGCTTTACAGCCTGTTGCATCTTTCCGGCTACAACCTGCCGCTCGAAGAGTTAAAGAACTTCCGCCAGCTCCATTCGAAGACGCCAGGACACCCGGAAATTGGCTATACGCCGGGCGTGGAAACCACCACCGGACCGTTGGGTCAGGGTTTAGCCAACGCTGTCGGAATGGCGATTGCAGAACGCACGCTGGCGGCGCAGTTTAACCGTCCTGGTCACGACATCGTTGACCACTTTACCTATGCTTTCATGGGTGACGGCTGCATGATGGAAGGTATCTCTCACGAGGTATGTTCCCTGGCCGGTACGCTGAAGCTGGGTAAACTGGTAGCGTTCTACGATGACAACGGCATCTCTATCGATGGCCACGTTGAAGGCTGGTTCACCGATGACACCGCTAAGCGTTTCGAAGCTTACGGCTGGCACGTGGTTCGTGGCGTTGATGGTCACGATGCTGACGCGATTAAGCGCGCAGTTGAAGAAGCTCGCGCTGTGACCGACAAACCGTCCCTGCTGATGTGCAAAACCATCATCGGTTTCGGTTCCCCGAATAAAGCTGGTACCCACGACTCTCACGGTGCGCCGCTGGGTGATGCAGAAATCGCACTGACCCGCGAACAGCTGGGCTGGAAATACGCGCCGTTTGAAATTCCGTCTGAAATCTACGCGCAGTGGGATGCGAAAGAAGCAGGCCAGGCAAAAGAAGCTGCATGGAACGAGAAGTTCGCTGCTTATGCGAAAGCCTTCCCGCAGGAAGCCGCTGAATTCACCCGTCGTATGAAAGGTGAAATGCCGTCTGACTTCGACGCAAAAGCGAACGAGTTCATCGCTAAGCTGCAGGCTAACCCGGCGAAAATCGCCAGCCGTAAAGCGTCTCAGAACGCGATTGAAGCGTTTGGTCCTCTGCTGCCTGAATTCCTCGGTGGCTCCGCTGACCTGGCACCAAGTAACCTGACTCTGTGGTCTGGTTCTAAAGCTATCAACGAAGATACTGCCGGTAACTACATCCATTACGGTGTACGTGAATTCGGTATGACCGCTATCGCTAACGGTATCTCCCTGCACGGTGGCTTCCTGCCGTACACCTCCACCTTCCTGATGTTTGTGGAATATGCCCGTAACGCGGTGCGTATGGCTGCGCTGATGAAACAACGTCAGGTGATGGTCTATACCCACGACTCCATCGGTCTGGGCGAAGATGGCCCGACTCACCAGCCGGTAGAGCAGGTAGCTTCGCTGCGTGTGACCCCGAACATGAGCACCTGGCGTCCGTGTGACCAGGTTGAATCTGCCGTTGCATGGAAATACGGTGTAGAGCGTCAGGACGGTCCGACCGCGCTGATCCTCTCCCGCCAGAACCTGGCACAGCAGGAACGTACCGAAGAGCAGCTGGCGAACATCGCGCGCGGTGGTTACGTGCTGAAAGATTGCGCCGGTCAGCCGGAACTGATCTTCATCGCTACCGGTTCTGAAGTTGAGCTGGCTGTGGCTGCCTGGGACAAACTGACCGCTGAAGGCGTTAAAGCGCGCGTGGTTTCCATGCCGTCTACCGACGCGTTCGACAAACAGGATGCCGCTTATCGCGAGTCCGTACTGCCGAAAGCTGTTTCCGCACGTGTTGCAGTGGAAGCGGGTATCGCAGACTACTGGTTCAAATACGTGGGCCTGAACGGCGCTATCGTTGGTATGACTACCTTTGGTGAGTCTGCACCGGCTGAGCTGCTGTTTGAAGAGTTTGGCTTCACTGTCGACAACGTTGTCGCGAAAGCAAAAGAACTGCTGTAATTTTGATTACAGGTGAAAACGGGTCGCTTATGCGGCCCGTTTTTTTAAAGTAATTAAATTTATTTGGTCGTGTGCAACCCGAAAATGTAGATTTGCATCACAAATATGATATTTAGCGATGTTTTATATTTGTAACTTGAATCACATTATTTATGTTGACTTTTATATTTCTTTTCTCAATTCATTGTTTTTAAAGGCATCACCAAAAAACATTCTGCGCTGTATGTAGTTTTCTCCTCGATTGATTTCATTTCGCCGTGCGCGTATTTTATTTTTAACGCTAACTCGTACCCTAAAAATAAAATAAGGAAAATGTATGCGGCTGATTGATTACTTTCCCGAATCATCTATCTCAATAAAAAATTCAGCAAAGAACTGGCAGGAGGCAATTGACTTTTCTATGTCATCCTTACTTGCCAACCATTATGTCAATTCAGATTATATTCAGGCCATTAAAGACTCAACGATTAACAATGGTCCTTATTATATTTTAGCACCAGGTGTCGCCATGCCGCACGCTCGACCGGAGTGTGGCGCGTTAAAAACCGGTATGTCATTAACGCTTCTCAAACAGGAAGTGAAATTTGCCGAAGATGATGAAGGTATCAGATTATTAATCGGATTGTCGGCGGCTAATGCTGATTCACACATTGGCGCTATTCAGGCCTTAAGCGAATTATTATGTGAAGAGGAAGCACTAACCGCTTTGTTAGCGGCTAAATCAGAAAAACAATTGGCGGATATTATCGCTCAAGCATAATTAACGGTTTCCTTTCAGGATATTATTATGGAAAACAAGTCTGCTCGTGCCAAAGTCCAGGCTTTTGGTGGGTTTTTGACTGCAATGGTCATTCCTAACATCGGCGCATTTATTGCCTGGGGTTTTATTACCGCATTATTTATTCCTACTGGTTGGATGCCGAATGAGCATTTCGCCAAAATTGTCGGTCCGATGATTACCTATTTACTGCCCGTCATGATTGGCTCCACTGGGGGACATCTGGTTGGCGGGAAACGCGGTGCGGTAATGGGGGGTATTGGTTCTATTGGCGTTATTGTGGGCGCGGATATCCCGATGTTCCTTGGCGCGATGGTAATGGGGCCGCTTGGCGGTTGGGTGATTAAGCATATCGACCGTCTGCTGGAAAAACGCATTCCTGCAGGCTTCGAGATGGTTATCAATAATTTCTCTCTTGGTATTGCGGGAATGCTCTTATGCTTGCTGGGGTTTGAAGTTATCGGCCCGGCGGTTCTCATTGCCAATAATTTCGTGAAGGAGTGTATTGAAGCGTTGGTTCATGCGGGCTATCTGCCGTTGCTATCCGTAATCAATGAGCCGGCAAAAATCCTCTTTCTGAACAATGCCATCGATCAGGGGGTGTATTATCCGCTGGGGATGCAGCAAGCTTCTGAAACGGGAAAATCAATTTTCTTCATGGTGGCATCTAACCCAGGGCCGGGATTAGGTTTGTTACTCGGCTTTGCTATCTTTGGCAAAGGGATGAGTAAAAAGTCTGCGCCAGGCGCCATGATTATCCACTTCCTCGGTGGTATTCATGAACTGTATTTCCCGTATGTGCTGATGAAGCCTCTGACCCTGATCGCGATGATTGCCGGGGGAATGACCGGGACGTGGGTATTCCACCTGCTGGACGGTGGGTTAGTTGCGGGGCCAAGCCCAGGATCTATATTCGCCTATCTGGCATTAACGCCGAAAGGTTCTTTCCTCGCGACCATTGCAGGAGTCACCGCGGGAACCGTTGTTACTTTTGTTATTACCTCTGTCATCCTGAAAATGGAAAAGAACGTTGAAACAGAAAGTGAAGATGACTTTGCTGAATCAGCCAGAACCGTCAAAGCGATGAAGCAGGAAGGGAAATTCTCTTATAAAAACATTAAACGCGTCGCTTTTGTCTGTGATGCAGGAATGGGTTCCAGTGCTATGGGGGCAACCACGTTTCGTAAGCGTCTGGAGAAAGCGGGATTGAATATTACTGTGACGCATTATGCTATCGAAAACGTTCCGCAAGATGCCGATATTATTGTCACCCATGCCAGTCTTGAAGGTCGTGTTAAACGTGTAAGTGAAAAGCCATTAGTGCTGATTAAGAACTATATTGGTGACCCATTGTTGGATGATTTATTTAAACGCATTACTGCGAACTAGCCTTCTTCTATTTTTGGAGTGAATATGAAAACGAAAGTTGCTGCCATATATGGCAAGCAGGATATTCGTATCCGCGAGTTTGAACTGCCTGCAATTACAGATAATGAATTGTTAGTAAGCGTAATATCCGATAGCGTTTGTTTGTCCACCTGGAAAGCAGCAGCATTGGGGAGCGATCATAAACGCGTACCGGACGATCTGGAAAACCATCCGGTGATTACCGGACATGAATGTGCAGGTATTATTGTTGAGGTGGGAAAAAACCTGACGGATAAATATAAGAAAGGTCAGCGTTTTGTGTTGCAACCCGCGATGGGATTGCCAAGTGGATATTCAGCGGGATACAGCTATGAATATTTTGGCGGCAATGCGACATATATGATTATCCCGGAAGTGGCGATTAACCTGGGATGCGTTTTGCCTTACCACGGCTCTTATTTTGCCGCCGCCTCATTGGCAGAACCGATGTGCTGTATTATTGGCGCGTATAACGCGAATTTTCACACCACGCCTTACGTTTATGAGCATCGCATGGGGATTAAGCCAGGGGGGAACATTGCGCTTCTGGCCTGCGCCGGGCCGATGGGTATTGGTGCAATAGATTATGCCATTAACGGGAATATTCAGCCGTCGCGCGTGGTGGTGGTCGACATTGACGAAGCACGACTGGCGCAGGCTAAAAAACTGTTGCCCGTTGAGTTGGCGGCTGAAAAGGGGATTGAGCTCATCTATGTGAATACTACTGGCATGGATTCTCCGACAGCGATGCTGCGAGCGTTAACTCATGACGCAGGTTTTGATGATGTCTTTGTGTATGCGGCAGTGCCTGCAGTTGTTGAGATGGCTGATGATTTACTCGCGGAAGATGGTTGCCTGAATTTTTTTGCCGGTCCTACGGACAGTAACTTCAAAGTGCCGTTTAATTTTTATAACGTGCACTACAACAGCACTCACGTTGTCGGGACATCCGGTGGTTCAACGGATGATATGAAAGAGGCCATTGCGCTCAGTGCAACTGGCCAACTGCAACCGTCGTTTATGGTGACGCACATTGGCGGCCTTGATGCAGTTCCGGAAACTGTTTTGAATTTACCGGCGATCCCCGGCGGTAAGAAGCTGATATATAACGGCGTTATCATGCCACTAACCGCCATTGCTGATTTTGCCGAGAAAGGGAAAACTGACCCATTATTCAAAGAACTGGCGCTACTGGTGGAGGAGACGCACGGTATCTGGAATGAAAAGGCAGAAAAATACCTTTTGGCACACTTTGGCGTTGATATCGGGGAGGCGGGGATATGATGTCGCTGGCATGGCCGCTATTTCGTATCACGGAGCAGGCTGCACTGGCAGCCTGGCCGCAAACCGGGTGCGGCGATAAAAACAAGATTGATGGTCTGGCTGTGACGGCAATGCGGGAAGCATTGAACAGTATTGCCATTCGCGGACGCATCGTTATTGGCGAAGGGGAGATTGATCAAGCCCCGATGCTGTGGATTGGTGAGGCAGTGGGAACCGGCACCGGACCTGAGGTAGATATCGCCGTTGATCCTATCGAAGGAACCCGAATGGTGGCTATGGGGCAAAGCAATGCGCTGGCCGTCATGGCGTTTGCCCCTCGCGGCAGTTTGTTACACGCTCCTGATATGTACATGAAAAAACTGGTTGTTAATCGGTTTGCGAAAGGGGCGATTAATCTGGCGCTGCCGTTGGCAGATAATCTGCGTAATGTGGCAGAGGCGTTGGGTAAACCGCTGGAGCGACTGCGGATGGGGACGCTGGATAAGCCGCGCCTTCAACCAGCGATTGCCGAGGCGACACGGCTTGGCGTCAAGGTCTTTGCTCTGTCCGACGGCGACGTGGCCGCCAGCGTGCTGGCCTGTATGCAGGAGAATCCTTATGATCTGATGTATACCATTGGCGGCGCGCCTGAAGGGGTTATTTCAGCTTGTGCGGTTAAAGCGCTGGGGGGCGATATGCAGGCTGAACTGATTGATTTTTGCGAAGCGAAAGGAAATAACGCAGATAATCGTCTGATTGCGGCACAGGAACATCAGCGCTGCGCGGAAATGGGCGTTGCGATCAACCGGATCTACGCGCTGGACGAACTGGTAGGGGGAAATAAGATCCTATTCAGTGCGACAGGAGTCACGGGCGGCGATCTTGTGAAAGGGATCCAACAGGTTGCGAATGGTGTGCGCACGCAAACTTTACTGATCGGCGGCGCGGATCGAACGTGTAATATAATAGACTCTCTGCATTCATGGTGATTTATCGAGAAACGAATGACGACGCTGACAGAAGACGATGTGCTTGAGCAACTGGATGCTCAAAATAATTTACTCTCGTTTATGACGACGGCACATAACATTTTGCTCCAGGGCATTAAGCGCTTTCTACCGTCGCTGTTCGTTAATAACGATGAAGAGATCGTGGAATATGCAGTGAAGCCGTTACTCGCCCAAAGTGGACCGCTTGACGATATCGACGTTGCGTTACGTCTGATTTATGCGTTGGGAAAAATGGATAAATGGCTTTATGCCGACATCACCCATTTCTCTCAGTTTTATCAGTACCTGAACGAGCAGGATAATATCCCCGGTTTTGCCGATGACATTACCTGGGATTTTGTCAGCAACGTGAACAGTATCACCCGTAACGCAACGCTCTACGGTGCGCTGGAGTCGATGAAATTTGCCGACTTTGCTGCGTGGTCCGAAGTGCGCTTTAGCGCAATGGTCAAGACGGCAATGACGCTGGCAGTGACGGCGATTTTAAAGGAATTAACGCCGTGAAAATCAAACTAACGGTGAATGGGCTACAGGTTGAAGCACATTACCGTGATGATGAGATAGAGAACGTCCACAAACCGTTATTACAACAGCTGGCAAAAATACACGCCACTCACCCGCAGCGACGAACGATCGTTTTTCTCAGCGCACCGCCTGGTACGGGTAAATCGACGCTGACCACCTTCTGGGAATATCTCTCCCGTCAGGATCCTGGCCTGCCGGAGATCCAGACGCTGCCGATGGATGGCTTCCATCACTACAACACCTGGCTGGATGCTCATAACCTGCGAGCATACAAAGGTGCACCGGAAACCTTTGATGTGGATAAACTTGCACAGAATCTACGTCTGATAAGGGAAGGGGAGGGCACCTGGCCACAGTACGACCGGCAAAAACACGATCCGGTAGAAGCGGCCATAACAGTGACCGCGCCGATTGTGATTGTGGAAGGAAACTGGTTATTACGCGATGATGAAAGGTGGCGGGCGTTAGCTGAGTTTTGTGATTACTCGCTGTTTATTCGTGCACCTGCCAACGCGCTCCGTACACGACTGGTAGGCCGTAAACTGGCGGGCGGACTATCCCAAGCTGACGCTGAGGCGTTTTATGAGCGTACCGACGGACCAAATGTTCGTCGGGTACTGGAAGCGAGTCTGCCTGGTGACCTGACGCTGGAGATGCTGGAATCTGGTGAATATCGGATTGCGTGAAGGCCAATTATTCCTGTTAAGCCGTAATGATTATTACGGTTTACTGGAATAATTTCCCCCGGTCTCAGCGGGAAAAATGTGATGTACGTCAGATAACTGTTTTCTTTGGCTGGACAATCATTCCTTTTATTCCGCGTTTCGCTTATTCTAGCTGAAGCGTTTCAGTCGATTAAATGTTCGACAATTAACCAATTAGTCGCAGTTTGCGACAGGTAAGGTTTCCCTGAGCGATTTGCTGCATTACTCTGTCTGCCACATCGTTTCTGAGAAATCCTTGCAGGAGACCTATGACCGTACGCGTAGCGATTAATGGTTTCGGTCGCATCGGACGCAACGTGGTTCGTGCTTTGTATGAATCCGGGCGTCGGGCGGAAATCACCGTGGTGGCAATCAACGAACTGGCGGATGCTGCAGGCATGGCGCATTTGTTGAAATATGACACCAGCCATGGACGTTTTGCTTGGGATGTTCGTCAGGAACGTGACCAGCTCATCGTTGGCGATGACGCGATCCGCATTCTGCATGAGCGAACGCTCGATGCGCTTCCCTGGCGCGAACTGAGTGTCGACGTTGTGCTGGACTGTACGGGGGTCTTCGGCAACCGCGAACACGGCGAGGCGCATATTGCCGCTGGTGCAAAAAAAGTGCTCTTTTCACATCCTGGTAGTCACGACATCGACGCAACCGTTGTGTATGGCGTTAATCAGGATCAGCTGCGCGCTGAACACCGGATCGTTTCCAACGCCTCCTGCACCACGAATTGCATAATACCCGTCATTAAATTGCTGGATGATGCTTACGGCATTGAGTCTGGTACTGTCACCACGATCCACTCCGCGATGCACGATCAGCAGGTTATTGATGCCTATCATCCTGACCTGCGTCGCACGCGAGCGGCCAGCCAGTCTATTATTCCGGTTGATACCAAACTGGCGGCGGGCATCACGCGAATTTTCCCGCAGTTTAACGATCGTTTTGAAGCGATTGCGGTGCGTGTACCGACCATAAATGTGACGGCGATCGACTTAAGCGTGACGGTGAAAAAACCAGTAAAAGCCAGTGAAGTCAACCAGTTGCTGCAAAAAGCAGCACAAGGTGCATTTCATGGTATAGTTGACTATACGGAATTACCGTTGGTCTCTGTAGATTTTAACCACGACCCGCACAGCGCCATCGTTGATGGTACGCAAACGCGCGTGAGTGGCGCTCACCTGATCAAAACGCTGGTCTGGTGTGATAATGAATGGGGCTTTGCTAACCGTATGCTCGATACAACGTTAGCGATGGCTGCTATTGGTTTCAGGCTCGACGCTTGAGCGTCGACAAAACTTTATGAATCAACGAGAGGATTCACCATGTCTGTAATTAAGATGACCGATCTGGATCTGGCTGGTAAACGCGTTTTTATCCGTGCGGACCTGAACGTACCAGTTAAAGAAGGGAAAGTAACCAGCGATGCGCGTATCCGTGCTTCCCTGCCGACCATCGAACTGGCCCTGAAACAGGGTGCTAAAGTGATGGTAACTTCCCACCTGGGTCGTCCTACCGAAGGCGAGTACAACGAAGAATTCTCTCTGCTGCCGGTTGTTAACTACCTGAAAGACAAACTGTCTGCTCCGGTTCGCCTGGTAAAAGATTACCTGGACGGCGTTGAAGTCGCTTCCGGTGAACTGGTTGTTCTGGAAAACGTTAGCTTCAACAAAGGCGAGAAGAAAGACGACGAAGCACTGTCCAAAAAATACGCTGCGCTGTGCGACGTATTCGTAATGGACGCTTTCGGTACCGCTCACCGTGCACAGGCTTCTACCCACGGTATCGGTAAATTCGCCGACGTAGCTTGCGCAGGTCCGCTGCTGGCTGCTGAGCTGGACGCGCTGGGTAAAGCGCTGAAAGAACCTGCTCGTCCGATGGTGGCTATCGTTGGTGGTTCTAAAGTTTCTACCAAACTGACCGTTCTGGACTCTCTGTCAAAAATCGCTGACCAGCTGATCGTTGGTGGTGGTATCGCGAACACCTTCGTTGCTGCTCAAGGCCACAACGTCGGCAAATCCCTGTACGAAGCTGACCTGGTTGATGAAGCTAAGCGTCTGCTGACGACTTGCGATATTCCGGTCCCGACTGACGTTCGCGTAGCGACTGAATTCTCTGAAACTGCACCGGCTACGCTTAAATCCGTTAGCGATGTAAAAGAAGACGAGCAGATCCTGGATATCGGCGACGCTTCTGCACAGCAGCTGGCTGACATCCTGAAGAATGCGAAAACCATTCTGTGGAACGGCCCGGTTGGCGTGTTCGAATTCCCGAACTTCCGCAAAGGTACTGAAATCGTTGCTAATGCTATCGCTGACAGCGAAGCATTCTCTATCGCAGGCGGCGGTGACACCCTGGCAGCAATCGACCTGTTCGGCATTGCTGACAAAATCTCCTACATCTCTACTGGCGGCGGCGCATTCCTCGAATTCGTGGAAGGCAAAGTACTGCCAGCAGTAGCCATGCTCGAAGAGCGTGCTAAAAAGTAAGACATTGATGGGCAGGGAAACCTGCCCAATTATTAGCGCGCTGTCGAGCGCGCCCCCTTTCCAAGGCCGAAGATACAGGACTCGCAACATGTCTAAAATTTTTGATTTCGTAAAACCAGGCGTAATCACTGGTGATGACGTACAGAAAGTTTTCCAGGTAGCTAAAGAAAACAACTTTGCTCTGCCAGCTGTTAACTGCGTTGGTACCGACTCCATCAACGCCGTTCTGGAAACCGCTGCAAAAGTTAAAGCGCCGGTCATCGTCCAGTTCTCCAACGGTGGTGCTTCTTTCATCGCGGGTAAAGGCGTGAAGTCTGACGTTCCTCAGGGCGCTGCAATCCTGGGTGCTATCTCTGGTGCGCATCACGTTCACCAGATGGCTGAACACTATGGTGTTCCGGTTATCCTGCACACTGACCACTGCGCGAAGAAACTGCTGCCGTGGATCGACGGTCTGCTGGACGCGGGTGAAAAACACTTCGCAGCAACGGGCAAACCGCTGTTCTCTTCTCACATGATCGACCTGTCTGAAGAGTCTCTGGAAGAGAACATCGAAATCTGCTCCAAATACCTGGCGCGCATGTCCAAAATGGGCATGACTCTGGAAATCGAACTGGGTTGCACCGGTGGCGAAGAAGACGGCGTGGACAACAGCCACATGGACGCTTCTGCACTGTACACCCAACCGGAAGACGTTGACTACGCATACACCGAGCTGAGCAAAATCAGCCCGCGTTTCACCATCGCAGCGTCCTTCGGTAACGTACACGGCGTTTACAAGCCGGGTAACGTAGTTCTGACCCCGACCATCCTGCGCGACTCTCAGGACTATGTTTCTAAGAAACATAACCTGCCGCATAACAGCCTGAACTTCGTCTTCCACGGCGGTTCCGGTTCTACTGCTCAGGAAATCAAAGATTCCGTAAGCTACGGCGTAGTGAAAATGAACATCGACACCGATACCCAATGGGCTACCTGGGAAGGCGTTCTGAACTACTACAAAGCAAACGAAGCTTACCTGCAGGGTCAGTTGGGCAACCCGAAAGGCGAAGATCAGCCGAACAAGAAATACTACGATCCGCGCGTATGGCTGCGTGCTGGTCAGGCAACCATGATCACCCGTCTGGAACAGGCTTTCAAAGAACTGAACGCGGTTGACGTTCTGTAATTCCGTCTGCGGACAGTA
>OGJM01000712.1_pt1 | contig 14083 bp, 17 predicted proteins | sample 1572281 | NCBI WGS metagenome assembly OGJM01 (sample SAMEA2582147, study PRJEB24529) | metagenome | reverse complement strand
AATCGATCAAGGATAATCGATACAGCACTGCGCACAGATAAGTGATTGTATTCACTGTGACCATATATGGGTTCTAAAATATAGTCAAAGCTTTCCATCGTTTCTTTTGTCATACCATAACCGGTACCAAATAATACTAACACAGGGCGACCCTCATTTTCAAGGTGTTCACGCATCCGTGCATAGGAAATTGTATTATCATAAGTTCTAGCATCGGTAGTTGCTACGATAGGTTTTACCCCTTCCAGTTCCTCGATAGTACGCACCGCAACAGCGATAGAATTAACGACTTCAACGGAAGTTAAAGAAAATTTACAGTCCGGATTATAGGTACTACCAAAGCCTGACTTCCAATGCTCCATAATGGTAGCTGCCAATTCTCGTTGAGCCGGTATATTATGAATCACAAAATATTTAGATACATCATAGGTAATAGATGCCCGTGCAATATCGTGAATATCATAATTGGTAATGGCCGTCGTTATCACATCTTTATGCTTATTCATAATCGGATAATGAACGAGCCCAATATATAAATTTGCCAATGCTAAATCTCCTGGTTTCTAAACAACTTCCATCAACATATAGTATCATCGCATCCATTATGAAGCACTAGACCGTGCACCAGCACTGCCAAAGCCAGACTTTTGCCCTATAGATGATGCTTTCTTACTTCTATTATTCTCATAACTACGAAAGCTTCTTCCACCTCCATAGCCATGTATAGTTGATCCTGATGACGTATATTCATTAGGTTGTTCATACGGTTTTAATGGCGATACCGTGCGATACGTCATAGTTCGTCCATCCATACGTGCCGTAGGAGGATTAAACCCATGAAACATATAATACCCAGCTGCAATAGTTGGTAACAAACTTGCCAAACCAGCATCCCACACTAAGTTTCCACCATTATCACGGTGAAAGGTAACTGAACGATTATCGTCATACAAGGCGGTTTCTTTTCCATCGCCATGGTTTAAAAGAGAATACCGATTACCTTGACTATCCTTTAATCGAACCTCCCCCTCATTTGCCTCTGGATAAACCTTATCACACACAGCATAGGAGATATCGTTCCAGTAGGAATACACACCTACAAGACCAGCAACTGCGGCGAAAGCACCTGTAAGGTATATGGTTTTCTTACTTGGCTTATACATAAAACGCTCCCTTAGTGCACAGCACCGCTAATAACAAGCGCAAGACCAACGAAAATGCCAAATACTAGAATACCAGCCGCTGTATTACCACGCATAATTTCTTCGGATAATTTATATTTACGATGCCAAATATTGATAAACATATAGCCCGTTACAAATAGTATAATACCTAGCACAGCGTATACTACACTGGCTACAATGCCATGTAACAGGGACGTATCAGCCGTAGTCACGGCTGGTGACATAATAACAGCGCGCAAAATTTCACCGATACCGATAAATGATCCCGCTGAAAGCCACGCCACGGCACAGTTACCACGCTTAATTTCTTCACTAAATTTTCCAGGCACGAAGAAATCGATAACCGTGTTCGCTGTCAACATCAGCATAATGCCAAAACAAGCATAAAAAATTGTCAATAATACATCTGGTATATAAATCATAATAAGCCTCCTAATAATATAATTTTGTATTGGATGTGTTGTTAGAGTTGCTGGTAGGATACAATCGTTCGCGTCCTGTATTATCCCCTAGTCGAACCATGGTCGCATAGTTATCGAGTATATGAGAGCTGATTAATGTGCGATCAATAATTTTCCAATCCTCTTGTGTTAATTTTGATTGTTCACATACCTTAACCCTAGTTTGTCCATCCGTATTAGTGATGAGATACACCAAGTCCCCAGAATAAAATACAATAACTTCATGTCCCTCTTCTAAGTTATCCCGCTCATTCTTAATATCACCATTCACAGAATCAATCAAGTCTAATGCGGTACTAACAGGATCTAGTGTAGACGTGTATACATAGTCGCTATCCGAATCTGTTTTTGTATAATATGCAGATGTGTCATGCATATGTTCTTTTGCCGTGTAAGGCGCTCCAAACATAGCGCGTATACTATGCCAAGACAAATCATTGTCCGACCAAAACAGAAATAGTAAAAATAGTACACCATACCCCACGCCAACAGCAATAGAGCCAAACCTCTTTTTCATAAATTTGTTACGCATCTTTTGCTTAATAGCTTGAGCGGCTGCATCATTACAAAGACGAATGTTCACCAAGGGCACTCGTGATCCTTCGGCAAACATTTTTTTACCTTCAAACCACTCTTCTTCAAAGAATACACTAGCACCACCTTCACAAGGTAGCTGATATTCTCTATATCCTGCGCGGTCCCCTACGGAGGCACCACTTTCACCATCCACATCGACAACCTTTTCTAAGCCGATTTGATGTAATGTAAAATCTTTCCCCGGCCGTGTATGATAGGATGTTCTAGATACGGTACACCATTCATTATCATTGTACTCAATGGTTAACCATATTTTATCGATTCCCTCAACAGCCTCTAGTCCATATTCATGCCAATAATCACCTGGTGATTTTGTCATAGACGGCTGGCCCCTATAGGATTGTTCCTTATCTGCTTTTGGAATAATCTCTATATATTTAATTTTCTCAGTGATTACATAACGGCTGCCATGAACCTCTAAGACATCATAACAATTAAACTCCATACGCACCCTCGCTAAAATAGACATAACCACAACTGCTGCGAAGTAAACCTATTATCATTCGTTTAATATACTATATAGCCACAAATTCCATAGTATTTCACTTACTCTATTAGTAATGGTACAAAGTATGCTTCTGTACCAGCTATCTCTTCCGGAGAAAAACGACATCCTACCGCAGAAGCTTGATCACCAAGCATAAAACAGGATACCGTTAAAAATCCATCTTTCGTTCCACTATCGACGGTATGAGTAAAACGTTTCTGCTGTATAAAGTCTTGATACATAACCTTTTTACTATCGCGACAAACGATATCGTCATAGTTATCAACTAGCTTTTCCATATAAAGCTCAGATGTATCACCACACTTTTGAACAACTTGTACATGTCGCCCTTCACGGCCCCAAATCTCCTTTTGAATATAAAGTCCATCATCAAGAGAGGAAAAATCATTTTCAAAATAGGATGGTGCCAAATAACGCTCGATGATATCTCGATCTGGTTTCGTAAAAAATTGTTCTGTTAAATACAATGCATATACTAAGGACATAAATGATTTGTTTTGTAAAATAATGGACTCTGGCGGATTAAAAAGAGCAAATCTATTCTCCTCGTAAAGATCTAAAAACATCTCACCTAAAGGTTCATTATCTGGTGTTTGTTCATCAATCAAAAGTTCCATGGGATGCAATCGATATAATAGAGTCGCATGACTACCATCTGCTAAAGGAATGCCATCATCATCAATCTTCATATCATAAAAAGATAGAAATCGCGTGTCAGCCTCAAGGCAAGCCGATTTTAATTCATTCATAAGGAATTGTGTTGTACCATAATCTTCAAAATAATCATGAAAACAAGAGAATACAAAAGGCTCCTTAGATGGGCACCCTCCATTTGCTATCATAGACTCATATACATCTCTACCATACTTAGCAGATAACACAGCATTGTACATACGTTTTAAAAATATACGCAACTCTTCACGACAGGCTTTATTAGGATGCTTTCGTCCTACATAATTAGCTGCAATTTCATTGGCATAATAGCTTTCAATAAGAAAACATGGCGTATCAGCATTAAGTTCTACCATACGTAAATTGCCATTTACATCAAGAACAAAATCAAAGCGAGATAACCAAGTCGGTAACCCTAAAGCATTCGACTTATGTAGATATGGGATTAAATTTTCTGGCATATCCATATTTCGAGCAAAGTCATCTGGTGCCATTTGAAATACTTTTGCGGCTTTACAAAAAATTTGAAATAGTCTACGAGACGCATGGCGAATTTCATCGTAAAAATCAGCTGAAAAGGCCTGCATAGATAATGAAGGATACCGATCATCATAGCCTTCATATTCCACGAAATTAAATATATTTCTATCAAACTCATCAATATAGGATTTCATCATTCATCCTTTCATCAAGAAGTACCGCTCGAAGTTCGGGCCCCTACACTACCAAAGCCATATTTTTCACCAATTCTATGTGCTCGATTACTCGTTTTAGTATTGTAACGATTTCTGGTCATCTCATTAACAGTTCTAGCCACTCTTACACTATTAGATTTACTAGCGCCTGTATTTACATCAAAAGGTGTAAGAGGCGATGTAACACGATAGGTCATACTTGGTGCATCCATATATGCCGGTGGGGCTGAAAAGCCATGAAACGCATAGTATCCTACCGCCAAAGTTGGAATCAAACTGGCTAAGCCTGCATCCCATATAATATTGCCTTTCTCATCACGATGAAAGGTAACAGATTTTTCTGCATCATCATAGAGTGCAGTTTCTTTTCCATCACCGTGATTAATCAAGGTATAGCTTTTACCTTCATCATCAATGAGCCTCACTTCACCATTATTTAATTCTGGTTTGACCACATCACATAGAGCATAGCTAACATCGTCCCAATACGAATAAGCGCCTACTAGAGCTGCTATAGATGTAAAGGCTATGGCTATGTAAACAGTATTCTTACTTGGTTCATACATATAATATTCCTTCGTTTGATTTCGTAACTGAAATCAATACTATATCAATCTTTTATTATATTTGATAAGGTCTTACGACCCTGCTTATTCTTTAACTCCACCATATACGCATATCGTAACAATACTTCACTGTCATTTCTAATAGTCTCTATGCGTGTATTCTCCGAATCTGACAAGTTTTTTAATTTCCCCACTTCAACATACGTAGTGCCATTGACCACACTAATAATAGATACATCTTTAGTCGTATAAATTACAATCCACTGCTCAGGGGACTTAGTATCTTGTTTAATGGTATAAACCTTGCCATACACAGCATCGATAAGATCGATAGCCGTTGCATTTGGATCTTGCTTTGACGTATATACCATCAAACCGTCTTTTGTGCCTTGCGGTTCATAATAATAGGAATCTTTAATGCGCTCTTCCATGGTATATGGGAATCCTACTTCATCACGCAATTCATGCCAAGACATATCTCCTATAAACAAATATCCCAAAAAGAATAAAATGATTCCCCAACTCAGACCCAATCGTGTCCATTCTTTTCTGCGAGCTGCATTACGAATCTTTTTACTCGCTGCTTGAGCAGCCTGATCTCGCCGTCGATGTACATCAGACAAACGAATCCGCTCACCTTGAGCTTGGTCCGTCAAACCACCATGCCAGTCCTCAATAAAGAATACAAAGGTTTTATCCTTTTTAATTGATCTATATTCTTTATAATCTGCTTCGTCGCCACTTCTAGCCTTCGATTGTCCCTCCACATCTACGACACGTTCTACACCTTTATCATGTAGTCTATATCCTGCAGGAGGGGTTGAACGTAAAACTGTTTCAGAAAAAGTGCAATATTCTTTTTCACCGTTTACAATGGTAAGCCATTTTTTATCCGTTCCATTAACGGGCATAAGACCATATTCAGTCCAAGACTGAGCCCCTTTAGAAACACCTAGGTCTCTCTTATAATTTTCATCATTAAGATCATAACGTATTGTTTTATCAACGATAAACTCTTGATAAGAAATGACCTCCCCGACTACATATCGTTTTCCCTGAACCTCAAGGACATCGTAACAATTAAACTTCATAAACAACCTCGTTAGAGTAGCAATAACCTATATATGTGTCTAAACTACTCTCTCTCCTAAACGGGATTTAATGAAATTAAGCTTTAAAGTAGCCTATACGTTCATGAATCGTTTCATTTTCAATAATAGATATACCATATTGTTGCCCCATGGTAGCTGTTACAAGAACCTTAGCTACATCAGCAGTTTTTACAGGCTCTTGACTCATTAATACACGTGCTTTATTAATAACCCCAAATACAGCACAGCTAATACGCTCTACCAATTTAGGTTCTTCTCGAATCAAGGTAGCTGGACGAGCAATAACAATCGCTTCAAACGGAAGTTCTAAGATGACCTCTTCCAATTGTCCTTTCATAGACAGATAAAAGAATTTCGATTTTGGATTCGCCCCTAAAGAGGACACTAATCCATATTTTTTTACTCCATTTTGAGCTGCAATGCGAGCCATTTCGTACTGGTATGTATAATCGACTGTCCATTGTGCTTCTTTAGAGCCTGCTTGTTTACGATTTGTACCCATAGCAGAGAATAAAATATCTCCTGTTACTAAGTGTGCCCATTCACGAGGTTCATCAAAATTAACAATATGAACGATTACCTTTGGAGATGTATACGTAACTTGCCGACGTACAAATACATGAATTTCTTGAATTTCATGATTGTCAATCAATGATTCTACAATATGGCGACCTACAGCACCAGTAGCACCTAATACTAACGCTTTCATACTTCACCTTTATCTCTTTCAGACTCTTCAGCAATAATCTCTTTTAAAAGTTTAACTTCTTCTTTTGTTAATGGTCGTTCCAATAAATCGGGTCGCAATAATCGTGTCCGCTTTAAGGCTTCCTTTTGTCGCCAAGTAGCAATATTTTTGTGATGACCACTGCGTAATACATCAGGAACAACCCACCCTCTGAATTCTGGTGGCTTTGTATATTGAGGACATTCTAATAAGGGTTCATAAAATGAATCCTCTTGAGCCCCACTAGCAGCCCCTAATACACCGGGAATCATACGAGCTACTGCATCGGCCACAACCATAGCTGGCAATTCACCACCAGTTAATACATAATCACCAATAGAAATCGTTTCGTCTACTAAATGTTCCTCGACACGGTAGTCTACACCTTCATAATGACCACAAATGAGAACTATTTGATCGTACGTCGCTAATTCACGAGCCTTTTCCTGTGTGAACGGCTGACCTGTAGGTCCCATAAAAATAACACGACGTCGTAAACTTTCACTAGGATTACCAATGAGGCTCATTTCATCACACATCTCATCTACGGAATAGGCACTATTAATATGACTGTCATATTGAGTAATAACAGATTCTACCGCTTCAAAGATGGGAGGTGCCATCATAAGCATACCAGCACCGCCACCATAGGGCGTATCATCTACTTGACCATGTTTATTATGGCTAAAGTCGCGAGGGTTAGTTACACCCATAGACAATCGTTCTGCTTCGATAGCCCGTTTTATGATGGAATGACTAAAAAAGGCATCAAAAAACTCAGGAAATAAAGATATGATATCGATACGCATAGACCGTCCTCTGTACTTATTAACTCATATTAACTCATTAGCATTATCTATATATAGCTATATTATATAACTTTTACCATAATATACCTATATGTAGATAAAAAAAACCGCCTAAAGGATTATATCCATTCAGGCGGATCTACGATCATCAATTTATTATCCACATCGATGTCTTTAACGACCTCTTCAATGGCTGCAAATAATTGATCTGGTTCCCCATCTTTGGAAACCACATAGACATCATTAGCTCCCGGTTGCAATACATCAGTCACTGTGCCAAGCACATTTCCCTTTGTATCTTGTACTTCAAGACCAATGATATCAAAAATGTAGTAGCGACCTTCTGGTAATTCTACCAAATCTTCACGACGTACTTGAATCTCTTTCTTAGCGAATAATTCAGCCGCGTTGCGATCAGGGATTTCCTTAAAGGATGCTAATACGAATTGTTTATGAAATCGTGCGGATGCAACGTGGTATTCTTTACCATCGATGTAACAGGCATCCATATGCATAAACCGTTCTGGAAAATCGGTTTGAGGCATAATACGAAGATCACCCCGCACGCCGTGCGGGGCGATGATAACACCTATTGTGATGAAATCGTTATGCTTCATTATTGACGAAACGCAACGATTTTACCGTCTTCTAATAGGATTTCAGCGCCCATCATGGCATCCAAATTATCCCCGATTTTAACGGTAACTGTTTGCTCTAATGTGCCTTGAGGAATTTCAGTTCCCAAAGATAATTCTTGAGCATCTTTCAATTTAGCTGTTACTTCTTCTTTGAAAGCCAAGCGTTTATTTTTCTCTTCGTCGATTTGTTGACGAATCGCAGTAAGACTTGTAGCATCAACTTTAGCCGCATCAGCCAAAATACGTTGAGCTTGGAACTCAATTGCTTCCAAATCTTTATTCACCATATCAAGGCGAGTTTCAAGATCAGATACAATTTTCGCTTTCAAGTCTTCTGTTACTTTTGCTTTTACTGCTACAGGGACACGTAATGTCATTTCTTCCATTGGAATACTCCCTTTTAGACAATATCAACAGATATCTTTTTGTTCTCTTTAATAGCCGCCGCTTTCACCACAGCGCGAATCGCTTTCGCAATTCGTCCTTGCTTTCCGATGACTTTGCCCATATCCTCTGGGGCTACGTGAAGTTCGTAAACCTCCATATTCCCCTTTTGGACCATGGTAACAGATACGGCATCAGGCTGCTTCACTAATGATTTCGCAATTAATGAAATTAATTCTATCATCACAGTATGCCTCTCTATTAATTACTTTTTAGCGTCAGCAAATTTTTGCATAACGCCTTGTTTTTTGAACAAGGAGCGAACAGTGTCAGTAGGCTGAGCACCTTTAGCTAACCAAGCCAAAGCTTTTTCTTCGTCTACATTAACGATAGCTGGTTGTTTAGTAGCATCATATTGACCAATAGTGTCAACAGGACGACCTTCACGTGGAGCACGTGCGTCAGCAACAACGATACGGTAGAAAGGAGCTTTTTTAGCACCTAAACGAGTCAAACGAATTTTTAACATGTGAAATTCACCTCCTTATACTGATGTGGGTGGACAGGTTCAGCGCCCCTGCCCATGTATTACATAAACGGTAATTTAGGCATTCCAGGGAAGCCACCCTTACCGCCACGTAAACCTTGCATGCGCTTCATCATCTTCCGCGCTTCCTCAAATTGTTTCAACAAGCGATTTACATCTTGTACCTGAGTACCAGAACCTAATGCAATACGCTTGCGGCGAGAACCATTAAGAATACTTGGATTTTCTCGCTCTGCTGCCGTCATAGATGTAATGATGGCCTCAATGCGGCGCACCTCTTTACTGTTCAAATCAAGGTCTTTCAATTGATCCTTAATTTGCCCCATGCCTGGCAACATACCAATAATATTTTGTAATGGTCCTAACTTTCTCACCTGATTCATCTGTTTCAAGAAATCATCCAAGGTGAAATTGTTTTTCGCCATTTTCTTAGCCATTTCACGAGCTTCTTCTTCATCGATAGCGCCTTGAACATTTTCAATCAATGTTTTAAAGTCGCCCAAGTCGAGAATACGAGAAGCCATGCGGTCTGGATAGAATACATCGAAACCATCCATCTTTTCGCTCACACCTGTGAACTTGATTGGCAAACCTGTTACAGCTTTGATAGATAATGCAGCACCACCGCGCGCATCACCATCGAGTTTAGTAAGGATAACACCATCAACGCCTAATTTCTCATTAAACGTTTGTGCCGTTGTTACTGCATCTTGACCGATCATGGAGTCTACAACGAGTAAAATTTCATGAGGTCGAACAGCAGCTTTAATATTGGATAACTCGTCCATGAGAACTTCGTCAATTGCCAAACGACCAGCTGTATCGATGATAACAACATCTTTCAACATATGCGTGCTTTGCTCTACCGCGCGACGGGCAATGTCTACTGGATTAGCACCAGGTGTTTCATCAGCAAATACGGGAATATCAATTTGCTTACCTACAACTTGCAATTGAGTGATCGCGGCTGGACGATATACGTCGGCAGCTACGAGCATTGGATGCTTACCTTGTTTGCGAAGGTATACTGCCAATTTACCAGCTGTTGTAGTCTTACCAGCACCTTGCAAACCAACAAGCATGATAATCGTTGGAGGCTTGCTAGAAATCATGATACGGCTTTGTGTACCGCCTAAGAGCGCCGTTAATTCATCATTTACAATCTTAATAACCGTTTGCGCTGGGTTCAAGGAACCAAACACCTCTTCACCGAGGGCCTTTTCCTTGATGGACTTCACAAAGTCCTTCGCAACCATGAAGTTAACGTCCGCTTCTAATAGTGCTGTACGTACTTGACGCAACGCAAGATTGACATCATCTTCAGTAATTTTGCCCTTCCCTTTCAAGGATTGAAAGGCTTCTTGCAGTTTTTCTGACAAGCTATCAAATGCCATAATATCCCTCCATTTGCGCCAATACTTGTTGTACCTTGGTTTCAGCTAACACCTCGTCAGGCAAGTTTTCTTTCAACTGTGAAAGTAAACCTTCACGTTGTTCATATTGTTCTACCAAGTGCAATTTTGATTCGTAATCATTTAAAATGTGTCGAGCACGCTGTAAATTATCGTGTACAGCTTGCCGTGATACACCTAATTCCTCAGCAATCTCGCCAAGGGACATATCGTCTTCGTGGTGAAGTTGTAAGGACATCCGTTGCTTGTCCGTCAATAATGGCCCATAGAAATCTAAGAGCAAACTGATCAGTACTCGTTCTTCCATTTCGCCACCTCCATCACTGTCAAGTCATATTACTTTACATATGGTACAGTATAAAAAAAGATGTGTCAAGTAGAAATACTTAACACATCTTTTTATACTTTTATTTTCTAAAATTATTTTGAGATAGATTAATACCATCCACGTTTTTCATAAAATTTTCGGTCTATAGGCATAACTAGTTGTTTATTATTGGAGGCATCAATCGCAATAATTTCCATTGGTTCACCATCAAACAAATTGATATCGAAAGCATAGGTACTCGAGACACCTAATCTCATTAAATAATTAGGTGATACTTCTTGCGCATGATAAATCTTGCCATTCTTTCGAATAACTAAATTTTTAATGTAACTAGGGATTACTCCATAGGTCTCTGACCAAGGCACTATATAGACTTTATCTTTATTTGCTAAAATCTCTGTTTTTGCTTCATCTGTAAACGGAATAAAAGTTTGTTCTTCTTCGTAATAACCATGTCTATATAAACTATATGGAGTAATAAGATTTAAACGAATTCTACCTTTCTCTACCCCAAAAATCATTGTTTCTGCCAATCCAGTAAAGAAGCCTTTTCCTTTTTCATATAATGGATACGATAGATGCTCACCTTTTTTTGCATCTTGCTTTGCTTTTATTTGATCGGCTGGAGATAGCTGAGACAATATTGTTTTTGAATTTATATCTATTGTATTAATATGTGTACTTCCAGCATCAACAGGTTTTATATCTGTAGGTGTTAATAATACTAAAGCATCATGATTCCCCAAATTCTTAGCCATTTGTCTAGCAGAAACGCCCATATACTTAGTATTTACATCTCCACCTGCATCAACTAATAATTTAATAGCATCATTATTTGATACACTCACAGCTAACATAAGTGGTGACATAGCTGGTTTACCACCTATACTTCCACCCCTATTGACATCTGCACCTGCATCTATTAACTGTTTTAAAGCTTTATTATTCATAGCCCCTACAGATGCAAAAACTAAAGTTTGCCCCTGAACTAGTGTTGCATTTGGGTTTCCACCTTCAGCTAGATATTGCGTTACTTTATTTTCATCTCCCACTTGAATTGCATTTGCTAGTTCTGGTACAGTTACATTTGCCATTACTAAAGTTGAACTTAAAGCAAATATAATGCTTAAACCAACTATTCTTTTCATAATACCTCCTATACACTCACGCCGACACTATTTCATCTTCCCTTCATTATACATATAGTATTTATGACTTGTAAATATATATCTTATATTGTTACAAAATACAGTTTTAAGTGTTATAATAAACGCATCTAATATTTTCAATATAAAAGATAGGAGGTATTGTATGAATACCAAACATTATGATCTTATCGTCCTAGGTTTCGGCAAAGCCGGTAAAACATTAGCCGCTAAATTTGGCTCCATGGGCAAAGCCGTAGCTATGATTGAAGAAAACCCACTTATGTATGGTGGCACATGTATTAATATTGCATGTATCCCAACTAAGACGATGATTATAGCCGCATCAAAAGGCTTATCTTACGATCAAGTATTAAACCAACGCGAGGTGGTTACATCTCGTTTACGCAATAAAAACTTCGCTATGTTAGACACTAATGAACATATAGATGTATATACTGGACATGGTGAATTCATTAGTAATAAAGAAATCGCCGTTACAGCTGGAGAAGATAAAATAGTTTTATCTAGTGATACTATCATTATTAACACTGGCGCTGTAGCAATCAAACCTAATATTAGTGGTATCGATAATGCAACAGGTTTCTATAATAGTACCGAAATTCAACAGCTTTCACCGCAACCAAATACATTAGGTATCATTGGAGCTGGTCCTATTGGCCTTGAATTTGCCAGCTTATACGCTAAACTAGGTACAAAGGTAACAGTATTTAATATTGAATCTGGTATCTTAAAACGGGAGGAACCGATCGTACAAGAATTAGCTAACGAATACTTGACTGAGCAAGGTATTACTATTCTTAACGATGTAACATTAAACTCTGTATCTAATGATGGCAACAAACCTGTTATTACTGCAAATGGTCAAAACTATACATTTGATGCCGTTTTATATGCTACAGGTCGCAAACCAAATATAGCTAACATCGGTTTAAAAAATACGGATATTACTACTAACGAACGCGGTGCTATCGTAGTTAATGATACGTGTGAAAGCTCCGTTCCTGGCGTATATGCAGTAGGCGATGTAAACGGTGGGCCTCAATTTACGTATATTTCTCTCGATGACTTCCGCATTGTATTTGGTGCTCTTACAGGTAATGGCCAATACACATTAAAAGATCGCAAAAATATTCCTTACACAACCTTCTTAACACCTCCACTCGCTCGTGTAGGTCTCACAGAAGAAGATGCTATCAACAAAGGATATACAGTTAAAACTAAAGAAATGCTCGTAGCTACCATGCCAAGAGCTCATGTAAACGACTATTTAAAAGGTGCTTTTAAAATTGTAGTAAATGCTGATAGCGATTTAATCCTCGGTGCTACACTTTATTCTCAAGGTGCTGAAGAGTTGATTAATCTCATTAAAATGGCTATGGATAACAACATTCCATATACATATTTCAAAAATCAAATCTTTACGCATCCTACAATGGCAGAAAACCTAAATGACCTTTGTAACTTTTAATACCATAAATAAAATCAATAAACAATCGATATAAACTAAAAAAGGGCGTTCATTAGCTAGTATATATGCTAATGAGCGCCCTTTAACTATTTAGAAAAATAAGGTGAGATTTATATTTATATACCCTACCTTGAAAGGCTACAGATTATTTAGTTTTTTGTAAATAATCTACGTACTACCTTTTGTAGTTTTGGTGTCAATATAATAGCCACCACAATACCTGCAGCACTGGTAATCAAGGAGTATTGAATTTTGCTAGCTGCAACAGCGGCACTTTCAAGAACAAACCACCATGCTAAGAAATAGCCAAATGCAGTCCAAATTGTACCAATAATAAGAGCAATCAAAATGCGTGTAAAGGATGCTGTCGGCTTTGTAATGGATGGTGGCAAGTAACCTGCTGTCATACCACCTACAATAAGACCTGCAATACCTTTAATAAAGAAAGAGAATACAATGTATTGCGTATGTCCACCAAAAAGATCAAATAATGCGGAACCAATAGCCGCACCTAAACCACCATATAAACCACCAAAGAGAATAGATGTGGTAAAGAGTGCCGCAGATCCTAAGTGAACCATCGGACCACCTGGTATTTCAATGCGAATCGTTGTTGCTACTGCACATAAGGCAGCAATAAATCCAATATATACAATATCGCGCGTGTTTAATTTCATAATCTAGCTCCTCTCTTTTAGCTGAATAACTATATTTAGTATAACAAATCTCACTCAATCTAAAAATACCGATTTCGTAGGAATTAATCATAACCACCCGTAGAACGGGTGGTTTGCTCTGACCCTATA
>OGJM01000705.1_pt1 | contig 14131 bp, 15 predicted proteins | sample 1572281 | NCBI WGS metagenome assembly OGJM01 (sample SAMEA2582147, study PRJEB24529) | metagenome | reverse complement strand
GGGCTGGCTGGATAGCGTAGAAAGCATCGACCGTGTTACAGCTCATCCTTTGTTGCAGGCCGGGCGTGTGCTGGTGGTAGGGCAGGGAAGAAGTGACGCCGATGCCGAAAAAATTACCGCTCTTGGTAAGGTGTTTGGTGCCGAAGTGGGATACAGCCGTGCACGGGTGATGAATGGCGGCTTTGATGCTGAGCGCGTGATTGGCATCTCAGGTCATCTTCTTGCGCCGGATGTCTGCATTGTGGCGGGAGCGTCCGGGGCGGCGGCGCTAATGGCCGGGATTCGTCAGAGCCGGTTCGTCGTGGCGATAAACAGTGACGCCAGAGCGCCGGTCTTTTCACAGGCGGATGTCGGGATTGTGGATGACTGGCTGCCGGTGCTGGAGGCGTTGGCAGCCATCGCAGAAAATTAATTCAGGGGCAGGCCGGATCAGGTGTTTACACCGCTATCCGGCACCTCGGGTTAATGCAGCTTTTTCGCTAACGTCCAGACGTCGGTGTTGGTAGTTGAAAGTGCTGCTACACCAGCTTTCATCGCATTGCGAGCGTCCTCTTCATCGCAAACCAGACCACCGGCAATCAACGGCTGGCGTATTTTTTCCGTCACCCATCCCAGCACTTTTGGCATGCATCCCGGCAGGATTTCAATACAGTCCGGGTTCGACTGTGCGACCTGCTTATCAATGTTGTGAAAGGAGATGGAGTCGACGATAAACAGGCGATGAATACAGAAAAAGCCCTCCGCCCGCGCGGCTTTCAGCATCGACGCTTTGGTACTGATGATGCCGTCGGCCTCGGTGACCAGCTTCAGAAACTGGATCACCACCTCTTTATTGGATGCGCCCTCCAGCAGATCAACGTGTATAAATGCGTATTTACCGGCATTTTTAATTTTCTTTACGATATGGCTGATGGTGCAGATATTGCCGTACAAAACAGATATGAACTGGCATTCGGAATCGATGGCTAATTGCAGACTGGCGTTGTCTTTCACCGCGGCAATAACCGGATTCTGGCGAAGCAGGTGTAACAGGGGCATAAATTATCCTATTAAATTATCCAAATCGGTAAGTGATGCCAAAGCCGGACGCGGGGTAGCGCCACTGTTGCAGTGTTTTTTCATCACACAACAGTCGACAGGTGCCGCACTCCAGGCAGCCGCGAAAGTTGATCCGTAGCTCACCTTCCGCCGTAAGAGAAAACAGTCCGGCGGGGCAGGACGTAATCAACCGTTCTGCCGTTTTGCTGTCAATAACGGTCGCAGGAACGATATGTGAAATGTCGGCGGGACGCCAGACGTTACGGGCTACAGACATCGTAAGCTCCTGATGATATCGCCTGCCAGATGACGCAGGCCGTGACGACGAAACTGACGCCAGACAATCTGGCGCAGCGGGGCTACCGGGCGGTCGCCCTGATGCCAGATTTCACGGGAAATAGCCTCCATCAGCATGGGCCATTGGCGATACCATCCGGGGCGCTGGAGCAACGCCGGAACATCCCGGTAACGTTGCAGAACGTCCCACAGCAGGCTGTGCTGGATGTCGTGGTGATAAGCCGGAAACAGATTTTGCGGCTCGCGTTTCCGGCAGGCGTTAATCAATGTTTGCGCCGCAGCCTGAGCACCAATGAGCGCCATATCCATGCCGCGAACGGACAAACCGGTATTCACACAGCTGCGCAGCGCATCGCCCACCAGCAGCCAGCCTTCTCCTGCATATTGTACGGGCAGGCTGTGCAACCCGCCTTCTGGAACCAGATGCGCACCATATTCCAGCGTTTCGCTGCCTCTGAGCAGCGGATGTAACGCCGGATGCGTCTTGAGCCGCTCCAGCAGTTCAGCCGCCGGGACATCGCTTTGTGCCAAAGAGGAGAGCGGACAAACCACGCCCAGAGAGAGCGTCTCCTGATTGGTATAGAGAAACGCGCCGCCGGGAAGTTCGCCACAAATATTGCCACTGAACAGCATTGCCGCGCCTTCGTCATTGGATAAGCGGAAACGTTCCTCAAGTAACGATTTATCCAGCGCCAAAGTCTCTTTAATGCCTAATGCCATTGCGGTTGTCGAGGGACGCGGCAGGAATCCGTAGCGCTCGGCCAGTACGCTGTTTGCCCCTTCCGCCAGTACCACATAACGGGCGCGCAGCGTCTCGTTATCGGCAATAACGCCGCAGACTCTGCCCTCTTCGATATGGAGCGCCTCGACCGTCACACCGCTGATAAACTGTACGCCTTCGGCCTCGGCCTGGGCGACAAACCACGGGTCGAAGCGGGCGCGCAGCAGGCTCCATGAGTCTCCATCCGGTTGCAGGCTGGAGTACGTCGTTGCGCCATCGCGAGTTAACAGCGAGAGATTTTCCTGGGTAATTCGGCGTTCAAGTGGGGCTGAATGTTGGAAGTGGGGAAGAAGTTCACCGAGCGCGTGAGTTTACAGACGCCCGCCGGAAAGGTTTTTACTGCCGGGAAGCTCGCCGCGTTCAATAAGCAAAACTGACAGTCCTGCTCGCACGCAGCGTAAAGCACAAGCGGTGCCCGCTATCCCTGCACCGATAATAATAATATCGAAATCGTCAGACATGTTGTGCTCCAGATATCCAGAGCACATAACCCTAACAGAGTGTTAGTTAAGGAAAATTGACCGTTGCCACAGACGATACAATCATTCCCCGCGATACACGCAGCCTGCTGTGCAGGTCTCTTTCACCATTACGGCACTCAGCAGAGGGACAACCGGTTTAACCTGATCCCAAATCCATTTGGCCAGTACTTCACTGGTTGGGTTTTCTAAGCCAGGAATATCGTTCAGATAGTAGTGATCGAGTCTGTTGTAAGTTGGCTTAAACGCGGCTTTTAACTCAGAAAAATCCATGATCCAACCGGTATGCGGATCGACTTCACCGGTAATTTCAAGACGCACCATAAATGAGTGACCATGCAGGCGGCCACACTTATGCCCTTCCGGTACATGCGGCAGGCGGTGAGCGGCTTCGAAGGTGAAATCTTTAAACAAGGTGGTGGACATTTTTTACTCTCAAGAATGCGAAAAACCGCCGTAGGGTACCGTAAAGAGCGAATTTTATCATTAGTTAAAAGGGCGCTGAGTATCAGAACGACCTATTCATGATGGTAATATTTAATAATTATTGATATATCATATGGTTATCCAATCTGTTTTGCTGTTAATAACTATAACTAAAACAGGTTAGTTCATTTGGTTATTTGTTATTTCTATCCCTTCTTTAATTGTTACTATCCCCGCCGTTAACCTTATCTTCAGTTTGGGTTTTATTGCTGAAATCCGCTTTGCTTACTGGAACATGACAACGCATGACGACACAGGTCCCACCTTCCGCTCTGCTACCGCTAAACCCGGAGCAACTGGCACGCCTTCAGGCGGCCACGACTGATTTCACTCCCGCACAGCTTGCGTGGGTTTCTGGCTATTTTTGGGGCGTGCTGAATCAGCAGCCAGGCAGCAATGCGGCGACTCCTGCGCCTGCTGCTGAAATGCCTGGTATTACGCTTATCTCCGCCTCGCAAACCGGTAATGCGCGTCGTGTGGCGGAAGCCCTGCGCGATGATCTGATCGCTGCAAAGCTCAACGTCACTCTCATCAATGCTGGCGACTATAAATTCAAACAAATCGCCAATGAGAAATTGCTGATCATAGTGGCGTCGACGCAAGGGGAAGGTGAACCGGCGGAAGAAGCCGTAGCGTTGCATAAATTCCTGTTCTCGAAAAAAGCGCCGAAGCTCGATAACACCGCTTTTGCCGTGTTTGGTCTTGGTGACACTTCTTACGAGTTTTTCTGTCAGTCAGGAAAAGACTTCGATGCAAAACTGGCTGAGCTGGGCGGTGAACGCTTGCTTGACCGCGTGGATGCCGACGTCGAATACCAGGGCGCGGCAGCCGAATGGCGTGCCCGTCTGGTTGATGTCCTGAAAGCGCGTGCCCCTGCGGCATCGTCTGTGCAAGTTGCTGCGAGCGGTGCGGTAAACGAAGTACACACCAGTCCGTACACCAAAGAAGCGCCGCTGACGGCGTCGCTTGCGGTGAATCAGAAAATCACCGGTCGCGACTCGGAAAAAGATGTGCGCCATATTGAAATCGATCTCGGCGATTCCGGCCTGCGCTACCAGCCGGGCGATGCCTTAGGAGTCTGGTATCAGAACGATCCTGAGCTGGTCAAAGAGTTGGTTGAATTGCTGTGGCTGAAAGGAGATGAGCCGGTCACGGTTGACGGCAAAACCCTGTCGCTCACCGAAGCGCTGCAGTGGCATTTCGAGCTGACGGTTAACACCGGCAATATCGTCGAGAACTATGCCACTTTAACCCGTAGCGACTCTCTGCTGCCGCTGGTGGGCGACAAAGCGCAATTGCAGCATTACGCCGCAACCACGCCAATCGTCGATATGGTGCGCTTCTCCCCAGCGCAACTGGACGCCCAAACGTTGGTTGATCTTCTGCGCCCGCTGACGCCGCGTTTGTATTCTATTGCCTCTTCCCAGGCGGAAGTGGAAAGCGAAGTGCACGTCACCGTGGGCGTGGTGCGTTATGACATTGAAGGTCGTGCCCGTGCTGGTGGCGCGTCCAGTTTCCTCGCCGATCGCGTGGAAGAAGAGGGCGAAGTGCGCGTGTTCATCGAACACAACGATAACTACATCCTGCCGGCTAACCCGCAGACACCGGTGATTATGATTGGACCAGGCACGGGGATTGCGCCGTTCCGTGCATTTATGCAGCAGCGTGCGGCTGACGGAGCCGAAGGCAAAAACTGGCTGTTTTTTGGCAACCCACACTTTACCGAAGATTTCCTGTACCAGGTGGAATGGCAGCGTTACGTCAAAGAGGGCGTACTGAGCCGCATCGATCTTGCCTGGTCGCGCGATCAAAAAGAAAAAGTCTACGTACAAGATAAACTGCGCCAACAAGGTGCGGAACTGTGGCGCTGGATAAACGACGGTGCCCACATTTATGTCTGCGGCGACGCCAATCGCATGGCGAAAGACGTTGAGCAGGCTTTGTTGGAAGTGATTGCCGAATTCGGTGCTATGGATATCGAAGCGGCGGATGAATTTTTAAGTGAGCTGCGCATTGAGCGCCGTTATCAGCGAGATGTCTACTAATGAGCGAAAAATACCCAGGACCATTGGTGGTCGAAGGCAAGCTGTCCGACGCTGAGCGTATGAAGCTGGAAAGCAACTATCTGCGCGGTACGATTGCCGAAGATTTAAACGACGGCCTGACCGGCGGCTTCAAAGGCGATAACTTCCTGCTGATCCGTTTTCACGGTATGTACCAGCAGGATGACCGCGATATCCGCGCCGAACGAGCCGAGCAAAAGCTGGAGCCGCGTCACGCGATGCTGCTGCGCTGCCGTCTGCCGGGTGGGGTGATCACCACCAAACAGTGGCAGGCGATCGACACGTTCGCCCATGACAACACAATTTACGGCAGCATTCGTCTGACCAACCGTCAGACCTTCCAGTTTCACGGCATTCTGAAGAAGAACGTTAAGCCGGTACACCAGATGCTGCATTCGGTCGGGCTGGACGCGCTGGCGACCGCCAACGACATGAACCGTAACGTTCTGTGTACCTCTAACCCGTACGAGTCCGAGCTGCACGCCCAAGCCTATGAATGGGCGAAGAAGATCTCCGAACATCTGCTGCCGCGTACTCGCGCCTATGCAGAAATTTGGCTGGATCAGGAGAAGGTAGCGACCACCGACGAAGAGCCGATCCTCGGTCAAACCTATCTGCCGCGTAAGTTTAAAACCACGGTTGTAATCCCGCCGCAGAACGACATCGATCTGCACGCCAACGACATGAACTTCGTAGCGATTGCCGAAAACGGCAAGCTGGTGGGCTTTAACCTGCTGGTCGGCGGTGGTTTGTCGATTGAGCACGGCAATAAGAAAACCTACGCCCGCACCGCGAGCGAGTTCGGCTATCTGCCGCTGGAGCACACCCTGGCGGTAGCAGAAGCTGTGGTGACAACGCAGCGCGACTGGGGTAATCGTACCGATCGTAAAAACGCCAAAACCAAATACACGCTTGAACGCGTTGGTATCGACACGTTCAAAGAGGAAGTGGAGCGTCGCGCGGGTATTAAATTTGAGCCTATCCGCCCGTACGAGTTCACCGGTCGCGGCGATCGTATTGGTTGGGTAAAAGGGATCGACAATAACTGGCACCTGACGCTGTTTATTGAAAACGGCCGTATCCTGGATTATCCGGGCCGTCCGCTGAAAACCGGCCTGCTGGAGATCGCGAAGATCCACAAAGGGGATTTCCGCATCACCGCCAACCAGAACCTGATCATTGCTGGTGTGCCGGAAAGCCAAAAAGCGAAGATCGAGAAGCTGGCGCGCGATCACGGATTGATGAATGCGGTGAAGCCGCAGCGTGAAAACTCGATGGCCTGCGTGTCGTTCCCGACCTGTCCGCTGGCGATGGCGGAGGCCGAACGTTTCCTGCCATCGTTCACTGATAAAGTGGAAGCTATTCTCGAAAAACACGGCATTCCTGACGAGCATATCGTGATGCGCGTTACAGGCTGCCCGAACGGCTGCGGCCGCGCGATGCTGGCGGAACTGGGCCTGGTGGGTAAAGCCCCGGGGCGCTACAACGTACACCTTGGCGGTAACCGCATGGGCACGCGCATTCCGCGTATGTATCGCGAAAATATTACGGAATCGGAAATTCTCGACTCCGTTGACGAACTGGTTGGGCGCTGGGCGAAAGAGCGCGAAGCGGGTGAAGGCTTCGGTGATTTTACGGTGCGTGCGGGCATCATTCGTCCGGTGCTCGATCCCGCCCGGGATTTCTGGGAGTAACCACGAGAGGTAATTATGTCCGTACTCGATCTAAACGCCCTTAATGACCTGCCAAAAGTCGACCGCATTCTGGCGCTGGCGGAAACCAACGCACAGCTCGAAAAGCTGGACGCCGAAGGGCGCGTGGCGTGGGCGCTGGAAAACCTGCCTGGTGAATATGTACTGTCATCAAGCTTTGGTATCCAGGCGGCAGTAAGCCTGCACCTGGTGAATCAGATTCACCCGGATATCCCGGTGATCCTCACCGATACGGGCTATTTGTTCCCGGAAACCTACCAGTTTATTGATGAGTTAACGGACAAGCTCAAGCTTAATCTGCAAGTCTACCGGGCGAAGGAGAGCGCGGCCTGGCAGGAAGCGCGCTACGGCAAACTGTGGGAGCAGGGCGTTGAAGGCATTGAGAAATACAATGAGATCAACAAAGTCGAGCCGATGAACCGCGCGCTTAAAGAACTCAATGCGCAAACCTGGTTTGCCGGTCTGCGCCGCGAGCAGTCGGGCAGCCGGGCGCATTTGCCAGTGCTGGCTATCCAGCGCGGCGTGTTTAAAGTGCTGCCGATCATCGACTGGGACAACCGTACCGTTTACCAGTATCTGCAAAAGCACGGCCTGAAATACCATCCACTGTGGGATCAGGGCTATCTGTCAGTTGGTGATACCCATACCACCCGCAAATGGGAGCCGGGTATGGCGGAAGAAGAGACGCGGTTCTTCGGATTGAAGCGCGAGTGCGGATTGCACGAAGGGTAAAAGATAAAAGCCCGGTAATGATTACATATTACCGGGCTTCTTCGTCAGGATTTTCCCGCCTTTGCCAGTTCTTTTACCAGCGGGAGCATAATGCGTACCACGTCGCGGCTACGGTGCTCTATCCTGCCCGGTAAGACTTTATCGATATGCTGCTGGTTATCCAGTCGCACATCGTGCCAGCTGTTGCCTGCCGGGAACGAGGCGCTTTTGGCGCGCTGTTGATAGCCATCTTTCTTGCCCAGACTCCAGTTGGTTGCTTCAACGGAGAGCACGGCAATGCCCGCATCGTCGAAGACCTCTGCGTCGTTACAACATCCAGTACCTTTCGGATAGTTTTTGTTCAGTCCCGGGTTGGTGCTGGCTACGATACCGCGGCTGTGCGCGATGGCCAGTGCCCGGTCGCGCGTCAATTTTCGCACCGCTTCCGGGGTTTTCTTACCGCTATTGAAATAGAGCTTATCACCGACGATCAGGTTATCGAGGTTGATAACCAGCAGCGTATTTTTCTTCTCGGCGGCGCTCATTCGCTTCAGGATGTTCTCCGCGCCCAGTTTGCCTTCTTCCTCGCCGCTGGTGGCGATAAATCGAATGCCGTACTGCGTCGGCACGTCTTTGAGTTTTTCCGCCAGTTCCAGCATCACGCCAAGTCCTGCGGCGTTGTCATCAATACCTTGCAGGGTCAATCCACCCAGATTGGCATCGGAATCGGCGTCGCTCTGCGCGGCGTAGGTGTCGAGGTGCGCCATGATAATAATCTGCTGTGGCGCTTTACCCTCATGTGCGGCAATAACGGTACTCCCCGTGACGTTATGCCAGTTTTTATGGTTATTTTTGGCGGTATAAACATAACGGCTATTAAACGTGCGAATATCACTGCTGTAGCCCATCTGCTGAAATTGCTGACGAATATAATCAGCAGACAACATTTCTGCCGGAGAGCCCGTTACGCGGCCTGGGAAAAACGTTGCGATATATCGAGCCTGGGTATTTGCGATATCTCCAGGTTTGGAAGATGTTGCCTGTGCGGGAAGGATAAAGCACGCGCCGAGCGCCAGGATTGCAAGAAGGGGGCGCGTTGCGGAAAACATAATGAGTCCTTAAATACCAAGCAGAAATTTTTAGCCGCTAGTATGAAACCGTGATCGAGGTAAAACAATTTCATTTGCTCCTAAATGCCCGAAATTCGGTAGCTTAAGCACTTTTTGATATTTGCTTTTCCGGATCGTTATTCCTTTGAGGAACTACTCATTCCAATTCGTAATTTCATTCGCCCTCTTGCCCTCCCTATAGTCAGGTTATCTGAGCATCGTTAGCAAAATAACGGCATTACATAGGAACGGTTATGGATCAAAAACGACTTACCCACCTGCGGCAACTGGAAGCGGAAAGCATCCATATTATTCGTGAGGTGGCCGCCGAGTTTTCGAATCCGGTGATGATGTATTCCATCGGCAAAGATTCCAGCGTAATGCTGCATCTGGCGCGTAAAGCGTTTTATCCTGGCACGTTGCCGTTCCCTCTGCTGCACGTTGATACCGGCTGGAAATTCAGCGAGATGTACGAGTTTCGTGACCGCACGGCGAAAGCCTACGGTTGTGAACTGCTGGTGCATAAAAACCCGGAAGGGGTGGCGATGGGCATCAACCCGTTTGTTCACGGTAGCGCCAAGCATACCGATATTATGAAAACCGAAGGGTTGAAGCAGGCGTTGAACAAATACGGTTTCGACGCCGCGTTTGGTGGCGCTCGTCGTGACGAAGAGAAATCGCGTGCCAAGGAGCGCATTTATTCTTTCCGCGATCGTTTTCATCGCTGGGACCCTAAAAATCAGCGTCCGGAACTGTGGCATAACTACAACGGACAGATTAACAAAGGCGAAAGCATTCGCGTATTCCCGCTCTCCAACTGGACTGAACAGGATATCTGGCAGTACATCTGGCTGGAAAATATCGATATCGTGCCGCTGTACCTGGCGGCGGAGCGTCCGGTGCTGGAACGCGACGGCATGCTGATGATGATTGATGACGACAGAATCGATCTGCAACCGGGCGAAGTGATTAAAAAACGCATGGTGCGTTTCCGTACGCTCGGCTGCTGGCCGTTAACAGGCGCGGTGGAGTCGAATGCGCAGACGCTGCCGGAAATCATCGAAGAGATGCTGGTCTCAACCACCAGTGAACGTCAGGGCCGCGTGATTGACCGCGACCAGGCGGGCTCCATGGAGCTGAAGAAACGTCAGGGGTATTTCTAAGGAGCCGCCATGAACACGACACTTTCACAACAAATTGCTAATGAAGGCGGCGTTGAAGCCTGGATGGTCGCCCAGCAACACAAAAGCCTGCTGCGTTTTTTAACCTGCGGTAGCGTGGATGACGGGAAAAGCACCCTGATTGGTCGCCTGCTGCACGACACGCGTCAGATTTATGAAGACCAGCTTTCATCGCTGCACAACGACAGTAAACGTCACGGTACTCAGGGCGAAAAGCTCGATCTGGCGTTATTGGTTGACGGCTTGCAAGCCGAGCGCGAGCAGGGCATCACCATCGACGTGGCTTACCGTTATTTCTCTACCGAGAAGCGTAAATTTATTATTGCGGATACTCCCGGCCATGAGCAGTACACCCGTAACATGGCGACTGGCGCGTCGACCTGCGACCTGGCGATCCTGCTGATCGATGCGCGTAAAGGCGTGCTGGATCAGACCCGTCGTCACAGCTTTATCTCCACGCTACTTGGGATCAAACACCTGGTGGTGGCGATCAACAAAATGGATCTGGTGAACTTTAGCGAAGAGACATTTAACCGCATTCGCGAAGACTATCTTACTTTTGCTGAACAGTTGCCGGGCAACCTGGATATCCGGTTTGTGCCGCTCTCTGCGCTGGAAGGCGACAACGTGGCTTCACAAAGCGCCAGCATGTCGTGGTACAGCGGTCCGACGCTACTGGAAGTACTGGAAACCGTTGAGATCCAACGCATAGTTGATACTCAGCCGATGCGCTTCCCGGTGCAGTATGTGAACCGACCGAATCTGGATTTTCGTGGTTATGCCGGGACGCTGGCCTCCGGTAGTGTGAAGGTAGGGCAACGCGTCAAAGTACTGCCATCCGGCGTTGAGTCGAGCGTGGCACGGATCGTAACCTTTGATGGCGATTTACAGGAAGCACATGCGGGTGAAGCGATCACCCTGGTATTGAAAGATGAGATCGATATCAGCCGGGGCGACTTGCTACTTGATGCCGGTGAAGCGTTACCTGCGGTACAAAGCGCTGCCGTTGATGTGGTGTGGATGGCGGAACAACCGTTGTCGCCTGGGCAGAGCTACGACATCAAAGTCGCCGGTAAGAAGACCCGCGCACGCGTTGATAACGTGCAGTACCAGATTGATATTAATAACCTGACCCAACGTGATGTTGAAGCGTTGCCGCTAAACGGCATCGGTCTGGTTAATCTGACCTTTGATGAGCCGCTGGTGCTGGATACCTATCAGCAGAACCCGGTTACGGGCGGGCTGATTATCATTGACCGCCTGACCAACGTTACCGTTGGCGCGGGGCTGGTACGTGAGCCAATCGTCCAGGAGCACACCGCGGCTTCTCAGTTCAGCGCGTTTGAGCTGGAGCTTAATGCGTTGGTGCGTCGCCATTTCCCGCACTGGGGCGCGCGCGATCTGCTGGGAGGAAAATAATGGCGCTGCATGACGAAAACGTCGTCTGGCATGCCCATCCTGTTACACCGCAACAGCGGGAACAACGCCACGGTCATCGTGGTGTTGTGCTGTGGTTTACCGGGCTGTCAGGTTCCGGTAAATCCACGGTAGCAGGGGCGCTGGAAGAGGCGTTGCACAAGCTGGGAGTGAGTACCTATTTGTTGGATGGCGATAACGTGCGCCACGGCCTGTGCAGCGATCTTGGGTTTAGCGATGCCGATCGTAAGGAGAATATTCGTCGGGTTGGCGAGGTGGCTAACCTGATGGTGGACGCGGGCCTTGTGGTGTTGACCGCCTTTATCTCTCCGCATCGCGCCGAACGCAAAATGGTCCGTGAACGCGTTGGCGAAGGGCGTTTTATTGAGGTTTTTGTCGACACGCCGCTGGCAACGTGCGAATTACGCGATCCAAAAGGGCTATATAAAAAAGCGCGGGCGGGTGAGTTGCGCAATTTCACCGGAATTGATTCGGTATACGAAGCGCCTGAATCGCCAGAGATTCACCTTGATGGTGAACAATTGGTAACAAATTTGGTACCCCAATTATTAGACCTGCTGAGGCAGGAAGATATTATCAGATCCTGAGACACCCGAGCTTGTATGCCCGGTCAGTCACGGTCACAGGATTAGATATGCGTAACAGCCATAACATTACTCTTACAGAGTCAGATACCTTCGCCGCCGACGATGAAACCACCTGGTCACTACCGGGTGCTGTGGTCGGTTTTATCGCGTGGCTGTTGGCGCTGGGGATTCCGTTTCTGATTTATGGCCCTAACACACTCTTTTTCTTCATTTATACCTGGACCCTTTTCCTCGCATTGCTGCCCGTGGCGATTGTTGCGGGTATTGCGCTGCACTCCCTATTGAAGGGGCTGTTGCTGCTGAGCATTACCTGCACCCTACTGGTGGTTGGGGCGATGTTTGGCGCGCTATTTCTGTGGTTGTTGGGTTAGGCAAACGCCTTTTTTTAACAATCGCTGATGTTGTTCACTCTCTGGTCATAATTCAAACCGTAACCAACAATGAGATTATGTTCTCCTTACACGGGGTATACGTAACAACGGGCAAATGTGCCCGCGTTGTCGCGGCATTCCCGACCGTTGATGTAAAGTTGTCTGCGGAAGTTATGGGATGTTAATGCCGTTTTTCAGGGGGCAGGATGGGTAAACTAACGCTGCTGTTGCTGGCTTTATTGGTCTGGCTGCAGTATTCGCTGTGGTTCGGTAAGAACGGCATACATGACTATAGTCGCGTCAACGATGATGTTGCTGCGCAGCAAGCTACGAACGCGAAACTTAAAGCACGTAACGATCAGCTCTTTGCCGAAATTGACGATCTCAATGGCGGACAAGAGGCTATTGAGGAGCGCGCGCGCAACGAACTCAGCATGACTAAGCCGGGCGAAACCTTTTATCGTCTGGTGCCTGACGCGTCTAAACGCGCTCAGACTGCAGGGCAAAACAATCGATAAACCGTCCAGGGATTTAACATGGCAGCCACTTTATTGGACGTTTGCGCCGTGGTGCCGGCTGCCGGGTTTGGCCGCCGAATGCAAACAGAGTGTCCTAAGCAGTACCTCTCTATTGGCAATAAAACCATTCTTGAACACTCGGTTGATGCGCTGCTGGCTCATCCCCGGGTGAAGCGAGTCGTTATCGCTATCAGCCCAGGCGACAGCCGCTTTGCCCAACTTCCACTCGCCGCGCATCCGCAAATTACCGTAGTGTTTGCAAGCCGCAGGTGAGGCCAGTTGGGTACTGGTGCATGACGCCGCGCGTCCGTGTCTGCACCAGGATGATTTAGCCCGTTTGCTGGCAATCAGTGAGACCAGCCGCACCGGCGGGATCCTGGCGGCACCAGTACGCGACACGATGAAGCGCGCGGAGCCGGGCCGAACAGACATTGCCCATACGGTCGATCGCACCGATTTATGGCACGCGTTGACGCCGCAGTTTTTCCCTCGCGAGCTGTTGCACGACTGCCTGACCCGTGCGCTCCACGAAGGCGCAACCATTACGGATGAGGCCTCAGCGCTGGAATATTGCGGCTTACATCCTCAGCTCGTTGAAGGACGGGCTGATAATATTAAAGTAACGCGTCCAGAGGATTTGGCGTTGGCCGAATTTTATCTGACCCGGACTACCCACCAGGAGAAGACATAATGCGAATTGGACACGGTTTCGACGTACACGCTTTTGGCGGAGAAGGCCCAATTATCATTGGTGGTGTGCGCATCCCGTATGAAAAAGGATTGCTGGCGCATTCTGATGGCGATGTGGCGTTACACGCGCTAACCGATGCTCTGCTGGGCGCGGCTGCGCTGGGGGATATCGGTAAACTCTTCCCTGACACCGACCCGACCTTTAAAGGTGCCGATAGTCGTGAATTATTGCGAGAAGCCTGGCGGCGTATTCAGGCCAAAGGCTATACGCTTGGTAATGTGGATGTGACAATTATTGCTCAGGCGCCGAAGATGCTGCCGCACATTCCGCAAATGCGCGTGTTTATTGCCGAAGATCTCGGCTGCCATATGGATGATGTTAACGTGAAAGCGACCACCACGGAAAAACTCGGTTTTACCGGGCGTGGGGAAGGGATTGCCTGTGAAGCGGTGGCGTTACTCATTAAGGCACCGAAATGACTGTGTTTGACGATCTGACGTATCTCCATGGCAAACCACTGGGCCATGGCGTCCTGAAAGCGAATCCGGAAGACTTTGTCGTCGTCGAAGATTTAGGCTTTGAACCGGATGGCGAAGGCGAGCATGTTTTGGTGCGCATCCTGAAGAACGGTTGTAACACCCGTTTTGTGGCTGACGCGCTGGCGAAATTC
>OGJM01000704.1_pt1 | contig 14168 bp, 10 predicted proteins | sample 1572281 | NCBI WGS metagenome assembly OGJM01 (sample SAMEA2582147, study PRJEB24529) | metagenome | reverse complement strand
AGATACAAGCGATCGCCGTGCAGCACCAGCGGCGTGGGTTGCTCACCACGGCTTACCGCCCCGGAGGCCAGCAGACATTCCGTCCAGTCTTCTGGCTCCCCCACTTCAGCGAGCCAGGCGCTTAAAAGGGGATGGGCATCCTCGCTCAGGGATAACCGCGAAAGTGGTAAGCAGACGTGCCCTTCTCCTGCTTCACGACTGAGCAACGCCGCCGCCAGCGCAACGGCAGGGTTGTCATTTCCGGCAACCGCCAGCGCAAACTGAGCATCCAGAGGCCGGAGCTGTTTTTGCTCCACAGCTTCCAGTAATCGTTTCTGGATTGTCATGACATCTCCTCCAGTGGCGCACCGACAAACATCTCGTCCATCAAGGCGATTAACTCCCCGTCAGGTCGGGTCGCGTAAATTCCCTGTTGCGGATTTTCACTGTCAATGCCACGCAAGAAGAGATAGATAACACCGCCAAAATGGCGTTCATAATCGTAATCAGCAATGCGATGGCGCAAGTAGCGATGCAGCGCCAGGGTATAAAGTTGATACTGCAGGTCGTAGCGATGCGCCTGCATGGCAGAGGCCATCGCCTGCTGCGTATACGCTGAGCTGTCTTCCCCCAGCCAGTTCGATTTGTAATCGAGAAGGTAATAACGCCCCTGGTGGCGGAAAACCAGGTCAATAAATCCTTTCAGCATGCCGCGTACCTGCATAAATTCCAACGCAGGGCACCCCGCGGAGAGCGGATCGTATTGGCGAATTAACGCATCAAGTTGGCTGGCCATCAGCGGCTGCGAAATCGGCAGGTAAAACTCCATCTCCACCTGTTTTTCACCCGCGGAAAGATGGCTCAAACTCACGCCCGTCTCGTTGAGAGGCGCCTGCAAAATGGCGTCCAGCCATTCGGTCAAAACCGGCGTCCAGTGCGCGTCATAACCGCCCAACGCCAGTTTTTCCTCGACCCAACTCGGATCTACCGGTTGAGTAAAGTCGAGATCTTCAAACAGGCTATGCAAGAATGTACCTGGCGAAGCGCCGCGCGGGAACTGATGCGGTGTAAGCCCTGACTCTTCAATAACCTCACCAACGCCTGCGGCATCAATATCCAGTCGCGGGATCAGATCCTGCGCGATTCCATGCCCACGCTGCTGCAGACCGGAATAACTGGTCACGCGCCAGCTATCGCCGGGCGTACGCTGCAGTATTTTCGCACTCAGTTCGCAGCTAACAGCCTGCGCAACTTGCCAGCGTTCACCGTCAGGCTGCGCAGGCGTCTGGCAGGCAATATCGTCGCTACACAGTGCTTCAATCGCACTACGCAGACCCGCGGCATCCATCGGCTCACCTTTTTGCAACAGGCGACCAAGGGCGCTGTGATGTACATCGGTATCCCCTTTTTTATCGCCCCGACGTCGCACCAACGGCGCAACACCAAGGCTGCAGTGCCATACCGAACGGGTTAGCGCGACATAGAGCAAACGCAGGTCTTCCGCCAGACGCTCCGCTTCAGCCAGCTCAACGCTCTCCTCGGCATCGCTGAGATCCAGCATGGCTTCAAAAGAGCTGCGATCGTGGTAGAAAGCCTGATCCTGGACGCGGAAATTCGTGATAAACGGCAGCCAGACCAGCGGATACTCCAGCCCTTTAGATTTATGGATAGTGACGATTTTGACCAGATGCTTGTCGCTTTCCAGCCTGAGCTGCTGGCTGGACGCGTTGCTGTCGGGTTCAAGAATATGCTGGGACAGCCAGCGCACCAGCGCATGCTCGCTTTCCAGCTGCGAGCCTGCTTCCTGCAACAGTTCGCTGATATGTAAAATATCGGTCAGGCGGCGTTCGCCCCCCGCCGTCGCCAGCAGGTTTTCCGCAATCTGGCGGGTTGTCATCAGCGCGCGCAGCATCGGCATCACGCCGCGTTTATGCCAGATCTGACGATAGCCATCAAACTCTTCGACCACCGCATCCCAGGCATTTTCATCGTTATTTAAGGCTTCAAGATCCTGCGCATTCAGCCCCATCATTGAGGTCGCCAGCGCGCTACGCAGCGTGTTCTCACGCTCCGGCGTCATCACCGCCTGCAGCACCCACAGCAACTCCCGCGCTTCCAGCGTTTCAAATACGCTGTCACGGTTGGAAAGGTAGACGGAGGGAATTGCCAGCTGCGTCAGCGCATCACGGACCAGTGCCGCCTCCTGGCGGCTACGAACCAGTACGCTGATGTCCGACGCGCGTACCGGACTGGATGTTTTACCACTGACCAGTTGCGCAGCGCCTGACTGCCCGGCCTTAAGCCAGTCGCGAATTTGCGTGGCGCACACACCTGGGACATGTAGTTCTGGTAATCGCCTACGCCGCAGCTTTCCCCTTCCATCAGCCACATGCTCATGGCTGGCTGTGTCTCACCATGTAAAACAAACCGAAACGACTGGTTTTTTTCTGCAAATTTTACCGGGCTAAAGGGGATTTCGCGGAACATAAAGGCGTCATCCATCTGGCTGAAAAGCGTATTTACGCTATTGACCATGCCGGGGGCCGAACGCCAGTTGGTATCGAGCGTATAGTGTGCGCTGACCTCGCTGCGCGCCTTCATATAGGTGAAGATATCCGCGCCACGGAACGCGTAAATCGCCTGTTTTGGGTCGCCAATCAGCAGCAGTGCGGTATCCGGCTGATGCTGCCAGATCCGGCGAAAAATACGGTACTGCTGCGGATCGGTATCCTGAAATTCATCGATCATCGCGACCGGAAAACGGGTACGGATAGCCGTCGCCAGCGCATCGCCGCTTTCACTGCGCAACGCCGCATCCAGACGGCTGAGCATATCGTCAAAGCCTAGCTCACCGCGGCGTCGTTTCTCCTCGGCAACCGCTGAACGGATCTCCGCCAGCGCCCGGGTGATCACCAGATCGCGGAGAGTTAACGGTTCGCTAAGCAGTTCATCAATAGCGACAAACAGCGGGTGCTGAGGGGTTATTCCGCCCGCTTTGGTGCGTTCTTCCAGAAAACGCTGTGAGAATTTCTCCAGCGCGTCAGGAAGCTGATAACTTTGGGTTTCTTCTTGCGCCCATGCGCTGATCTTTTCGATCCACTTGCCCTGGTTACCACGATTAAATTTACGCCGGTCAATCCCGGAGGCTTCCAGCAGGCCATCCAGCTCATCAACGGAATCACGCCATTGCTGCTTGATCTGGTTAATGCGCGTGAGAATTTGTTCGTGCCGGGAAGCCAGCGTTTCGTCATCAGACGGCGGAGCCTTGATGACCGGCGCTTCCCCCTGCAGATAGCGATCGATGTCTCTCAGCAGAGCCTGCGGTCCTTTCCACGTTTCAAAAATCACCTGCGCAATGTCGCGGGGTAGTGGATAGCAGTGTCGACGCCAAAAGTCCGCACAGGCCTGATAGCGCAGCAGCGATTCATCTTCTATCAGTTGCTGTTCGAACAGCATGCCTGATTCAAAGGCGTTGAGGCTGAGCATACGCTGACAAAAGCCGTGGATGGTAAACACCGCCGCTTCATCCATCTGTCTTTCAGCCAATAGCAGCCACTGAGCGGCCTGTTTTTTATTGGCGATTTCATCTAACAAACGGGCATATAGCGGGTTGTCGGTTGTTTCACGCAGGCAGGCAATTCGCAGTTCATGAATGTTGCTACGAATTCGACCACGCAACTCTTCGGTGGCCGCCTCGGTGAAGGTGACCACGAGCAGTTCTTCAACGGTCAGAGGACGAGGAAAGGCGGCAGAGCCGCCCAGTCCAAGCAGTAAACGTAAATACAGGGCGGCGATGGTAAAGGTTTTACCGGTGCCCGCAGAGGCTTCAATCAGGCGCTCGCCCGTCAGGGGCAAGCGCAGTGGATCAAGGGACTCAGCGGCATCATTCATTCTTATCACTCATCAGGGGTAAGGTTTGCTGCAACGCGCTGACTGTCTGCCACACTTTCCAGCCTTCCGGGTGCACATATTCTGCTTTCCCGTTCTGACTGCCGGAAACCTGTGACAGTATCGCCATGCCTTGCGGCTCAACCACCGCCTGATGGAAGAAGTCGGCAAGTTTTTGCGGCGTCAGCAGTTTAATCTGAGCCACTATTTTATCACGTGAATCGAAGCGCATATTGCCGCGATCAAAATCTTTGCTTAACTGTGAGGCTTCTTCCCCCAGCGTTTGCGGCGCCTGCAGCATTTGCGCAATAATCGCCTGCTGAATTTGCGCAAACTCTTCAGGTTTCATCGCCCGCAGCTTCGCTTCCGCCGTCGGGAAGAACGCTTTATAACGCTCCCAAAGATAAGACGGCTGCTTATCATTGCTTTGCAGCAGGAACCCCATTCCCCACTGACGGCCGATACTCATCGGGAAAGCAAATACAGCGTAGCCTAACTGCTCTTCAGTACGCAGTTGATTGTAGAACCACGGCTGAACAATCTGCCCTAACATGGCGCTGTAGGCTGAACTGGCGTATTCATCGTATCCGGTTGGCACAAATACCGCCGCCAGCGCGGAGTCCGTGCTACTGCCTGCTTTTTCAAAGATGACGGACTGCTTCTTGTCCACAACCACATCTTTATTGCGACACCACTGTGACCCGTTAGCGCCAAGCTGTTGTTGGATATCCCGCGCCATGGTCGTCGCCTGAGCGGCGCTCATATTACCAATTACCAGGAATTCAGGCCGCGCACCGGTTTTTAAGGCGTCGCGGTACGTCATCACCTCTTTCAGGGTGATAGAAGGCAGTAGTTTACGGCGCTCATCGCGTGAGAAGTACGGCACCTGAGAAAGCATCTGCACTGGCATAATTGCCTGATCGTAGGCTTTACCCTTCTCTGCAGAATCCATCATCTGGGCATACCAGGATTTCGCCTGTTCCAGCTGTTCATCCGTTGAGGTGTAGCTGAAATAGCCGCTCAGCAGAGCCTGAAAAAGCTGCGGCAGACGTTGGGTGTAGCCGTTGGCGTTAAGCATTAACCCATTGTTAGCGTTGGTAGAGAAACCAATTCCACCTACCGACGCCTGGTTGCTTAACTGATCGAGCGCAATCCCCGCCAAGTAATCGTTAAGTGCGAATAATACCTGGTTGCGAGCGCTGTCCATGGCCTTCGGGTTACGCAGGATCACGCTGACGTCAGCCTTCGGCTCACTGGCAAAATACTGGCTCGGCGCATACACCACGCGTAGATCCGGCTCATCAACGATCAGTTCCGGGTGAGCGTATTTTTTATCCGTTTTAATCAGCGTGAAATCATCCGGAATGTAGGGGTTCAACTCCGGTAACGACAGCGCAATGCCCTGCGCTTTTTGCTGCCAGTCGGCAAAGGTTTTGTCGCTGATTTTATCCACCTGGTAAGGCGCATCGACAAAATAAGCGGTTTTATTATGCGGTTCTTTCGCACTGATATACCAGATACGCGCATTCTGTGGCGTCATCATTGCCAGGCGTTGCTCAACGGCTTGCACATCGTACTGGTCGGCAATATTCACCGCATCCAGCGTATGTTCGACAGGAACGCGGATCATGGTATCAGCCAGCCATTCCACGTAGTCCATATCACGGGTGATGGAGGGATAACGGAAATCGAGATCCAGTACGTGCGCCAGTTCGTCAAAATAGCGTTTATCGACGCCTTTATCGCGTAACAGATTGAGATAACTGAAAATTGCCGCAACAACTTCATCGCGGTTCGCCAGCCCTTTGTCGGTTAACGTCGCGGAAATGGCTAACACGCCGCTGTTCCCATTGACCACCGGATCGGAATCCGCACGAATACCTTCAACCAGCCCCTGCTTTTGCAGCCAGTCAGACAACGTGCCAGGGCTACGATTACCAATCAGATAGGTCACCAGCTCATCGGTTTTACTGCGGAACTGCGCGCTGTTGTTATCGATACGAAACTCGACGCGCAGTACTTTACGCGGCATTGCCGGAACATAGTGGATGATGACGCCCTTTTGCGCGTCGGTGACTACCGGTACGGTAATTTCAGGCTTTGCGATATTTCTGTTCGGTACGCGTCCAAAGGTGTCAGCAGCTATCCGCGCCAGCTCTGGCAGGGGCTTATTGCTATAAATCACCGCCTTCATCAGGTTCGCGGAGTAGTACTTTTCATGAAATTTTTGTAATGCCTGCACCACCGGGTTTCCCGGTTTATCGCTTAATGTCTCGAGATTTCCGCCGGAGAAACGCGAGCCAAGGGTCTCCGGGTTAATGTTCGCAGCACTCACCTGCGCCATACGCATCCCGTCTCGGGTGCGCGCCAGCGTCAGCTCGGAGTTAACCGCGTTACGCTCACGATCGGCATATTTTTTATCCAGCAACGGATCGGCAATAGCGTCCGCCAGGCGATCCACCGCCCCCACCAACGCGTCGTTTTCGACTTCAAGATAGAAGGCCGTACGGTAAGGCGCGGTGCTGGCATTGTGGCTGCCGCCGTGCATTTTCAGGAATTCAGCCAGACTGTCCGGCTGCGGGTATTTTTTCGAGCCCATCAGACACATGTGTTCGAGATAATGCGCCAGCCCCTGATGCTCGTCCGGATCTTCCAGCGAGCCCACGGGAACCACCAGTGCAGAAAGGGATTTCACGGCCTGAGGATCGGATACCAGCAACACGACCATGCCGTTATCAAGGCGCACGGCCTGATACTGGCGGGTGTCTTTATCGCTTTTACGGATGGTTTCAGCTAAAGGCTGCCAACCGGTATCTGCCTGACTTACGGGAACCCAAAGGGCGACGAACAACAGTAATGCGCTGAACCAGGTGCTGCGGGGCATTCACAAACCTCATCATTAACGTATTCACCTGTTCACAGCAAAGCACGCATAAATACGTGGTCTGAACAGGGCAAGACTATGTGCTGAACGAGCCAGCATCCTCTCTTTGTAAGAATCAGTCCGTGACAGAATGCGCATCATAGTGGAAGCCATCGAACTGCGCAATTTTTATACAATCATCATGACTGATTAAAGCGAAAAATCGGTAACAGGTAGCGCTGAGACTGTAAAACAATGGTATCCAGCGTAGCCGCATCCAGCTGACGCCAAAGACGCTGATACCAGATATCATCACCTTCACCCCGTACCATCATGTTGCCTTCATAGGCCTGCAGAAACTTACTGCGCGCTTTTTGCAACGTTGCATCGTCATCTAACATGGCATCATTTACGGCGTCATAACAGGTTTTTATCCAGGCGCCGCCGCTTTCGGGCAATACCAGCAATGGTGACGACATGCCTTCCCGATACCCGTCAATGAGCTGCGACAGGTACAGCAGCGCCTGCTCTGCATCCAGTGGCGGAAAACGCCATTCCCCGTCTTTACGCAGGAACAACCGGCTCTCTCCCGTACCGCCACTGGCACAATAGACAAGATGTTCCAGCCAAAGTTGCACACCCTGCGCAATGCTTATCAAAGATGGGCGCCAGCGCAACAAACCGTCCTCTTGCACCTGTGGCAACCAACCGGTGATTTGCACGCCGTTACAGTTAAGATCGATTTCCATACTCTGACAGGGCTGACGACAGGCGATAATGCGTTCAGCCAGCGACTGCATCTCCTGACGCTGCGTATCCCACAGAATTTCGCCAAATGGCCCATAGGGAAGCGTGCCCGCCGCACGAAAACGGCGAAACAGTTGTTCAGCATCCTTCTCTTCAACCAGCGTGTTAAGCAATTGCTGATTAAGCTGATAGCGGGTTAATCCTTCAAGAGTGAACGGTTCCGTTTCCGGGATCTCACTTTCTTCAGAGCGGAAGTTGACCCTCAGCCGCATCTGGAAAAAAGCCCTTACCGGATGAGCCCAAAATCGCTGCAGCGTTTCCAGCGTCAGCGTTTCAGGCATCTCAAAGGGAAGCGTCTGGACAAAATCCGTGTGCGCTTTTCCTGACAGGCTCGCCGCAGGCAGCCATTCCCGGGCATAGCTTTGCTGTTCGCCCGGCAGATAGTTTTGTGCATCAAAGGGCATACGGGTATGCAAACGAGTAATGTGTGCTTTTACCCGGGCCTCGCTTTGATCGCAGGTCAACGATTCATCGCCCGGCAGATAGTGGCTTTGCCCGATGTAGTCCATCAGTTCCTGCACCAGTACCGACGGGAAGCGCTCGCTGTTGTCCTGAATGGAGCGGCCAATGTAGCTGATGTAGAGCGTTTGCTGTGCTGAAATCAATGCTTCAAGAAACAGGTAGCGGTCATCATCGCGACGGCTGCGATCGCCCCTCATCGGTTTTTGACTCATCAAATCAAAGCCCAACGGCGCAAGCTGACGCGGATAAACGCCATCGTTCATACCCAGCAGGCACACCACCTTGAAAGGAATAGAGCGCATCGGCATCAGCGTACAAATGTTAACTGGCCCCGCCAGGAAGCGCTGGCTAATGCGCTCCTGGTCAAGACGCTGGGCCAGCTCATCACGCAATAGAGAAAGCGGTATGGCATCACCATACTCAGCCCCCAGACCTTCAGTGATAATGGCCTGCCACTGCTGTTCAATCAGCGTCATCGCCGCTTCGGTATCTGCATCCGGCAGGAAGAAATCATTAAGCATGTCCCGACAAACGGGCAGCCACTCTTCCAGCGGCCGTTCCTGCGCTAACCCTCTACGCCAGAGATTGAGCTGCATCAGCAACGAGGCCAGATGCCCTACCAACTCGGCAATCAAACCGTTGGACTCATCGTATGGCAATACCGATTGCCACTCGCCCTGCGCGCTTTCCATCGCGTAGCCGAGCAGCATGCGCGTTAAACCAAATTGCCAGGTATGCTGACCTGTAGGCGGAAGTTCCAGTTCACGCACGTTATCGTCGTCAATTCCCCAGCGAATCCCGGATTCATTGACCCATAAACGAAGATAGCGCAGCCCTTCTTCATTGATATTGAAACGCGCCGCCAGCACGGGCACATCCAGTAATGCCAGCACCTCCTCTGAGACAAAACGGCTATCCGGCAGCGACAGCAGGCTAATAAAGGCCTGTAAGACGGGATGAGACTGGCGCGCCCGACGGTCGGAAATCGCATAAGGTAAGTAACGCTCAGCTGGCGCACTGCCAAAGACCGACTGAATAAATGGGCTGTAGCTGTCGATATCCGCCACCATCACAATAATATCGCGCGGCGTCAGCGTAGGATCCGCTTCCAGCATTGCCAGCAGGCGGTCATGAAGAATTTCTACCTCGCGCTGTGGGCTATGACAAACATGGAAAGTCACGCTGGTGTCGTTCAGTTCAAGCCGTCGTTTATTGTCGCTACGCGAATACTCTTCCAGGGTAACGCCCGCCACGGCATGACTTTCAAGTTCCAGAATATCCGATTGAATATTATGCAAAAGATTGTCAGGTGTTATATCGACAAACGCATCCAGCTCCTGACTATTTTCCAGTTCTGAAAGCAAATAAATGTAATCGCGCCCCAGTTTGCCCCACGAGGCCAGCATCGGGTTGCCCACATCCTGTTCACCATCGCTGTTAAACAATCCTTCGGCTTTCTGACTATCGCGAAACAGCGGCAGATGGCGTTCTTCAAAGCTGTGCCGACGCTGACGCGCCATCAGCTTCGCCAGCCAGGCGGGATCTTTTATATCTCCCCAGTAGTAGCGACAAGGGTTGGTAAACAGCAGATGAATATCAATGTGCTTGCCCAGCGCCTGCAATGCCTGCAAATAAACCGGCGGCAGAGCCGAAATGCCGCAAATAAAGACGCGAGAAGGCAGTCCCTGCGGGCACTCGGACGCACTTTCCAGAGTCTGAATAAATCGTTGGTATAAATTGGCGCGATGCCAGCGCGGCTGGCCCAATTCCTCGGTGTGTTCCACCAACGCTTTCCACAACGGCGCCTGCCAGGCCTGAGATTCGCCGAGTCCCTCAACCAGTCGCCCGGCTTCCCACTGGGTCAACCACTCAGGGCGATAGACTAAATACTGGTCAAAGAGGTCAGCCGCGCGCGAGGAAAGCTGAAACAGCTTACGTTTATCGGTGTCGTCCGTCAGATAGTGGCGCAGCAATGCGAAGTCATCGCCATCCAGCAATTGCGGCAACAGCGTCATCAACTTCCAGCTCATGCTCTGTTTGCTGAACGCGCTCTCTTTCGGGATATCCGGCAGCACGCGCACAAACATATCCCAGATAAAACTCGCGGGCAGCGGAAAATCGATGTTGGCGGCAATACTAAACTTCTGTGCAAGGGTCATTTGTAGCCACTGCGCCATACCGGTACTTTGAACCAGGATCATCTCAGGTTCAAAGGGGTCGTCCAGCCGCTCGCGCTCAACGATAAATTCCATTAACGCTTCCAACACATCCAGACGATTGGAGTGGTAGACCCTTAACATAGCGACTCCTGACTACTGACGATTCGGGCAATGCAGGCGCGTCATCTGACCCTGCCTGCCCAAGGGTGAAGAAATTTTAACGTTGATGCTGACACATCCCGCGCTCGTTGTCTGCATTCGGTTAACCTGCCAGTTCAAAGGCGATGAAAACTGATACAGCTGGGTTTGCTGCCAGGCGTGACGCCAGAGTTGCTGATACTGGTTTCTGATGATAAAGCTGTTCATCAGCGCCCGCTGGTATCCTGACAGCGCGGTCACAATCATGATCATCAGCACCATTGCCAGCATCACTTCCGGCAGGCTAAAGCCACGCTGTCTGTTCAGGGGATCTGACATAATGCCTGCTCCTTTAGCGGACAAAAATCGCTCCAGCCGTGCGCCGAGTATTCGATATTGTCATCAATAATCGCCCCCTGCCGCCATAACGATACCCCTTCATAATGGACTATAAGCAGCACGGAATTATTAGTGAGCTGTCGCAGACAAACCGCGGCATCCTGCGTGGTATAACGCCGACACTGTGCAGCGAGTTGTAAGCGCCAGGGCTGCATACGCCCCCATTCCATCGCAGATTGCACCACCACCTGGCGCTGCAGAGCCTGACTTTGCGTGACCACTCGCGAAGCAAAACGGGACTCCTGCCTGCTAACGCCTTGCAGCAGAAGGCTACCGAGCACCAGCAGTAACAGGACCATCGCTAAAGATGAAACGCCCCGCTCACGGTTCACAGGTTGAATCCTGTCACGCTGTAGACTGCTTCAATAACCTTTTGTGGTTCGACATTGTTCACTCCGCGCAAACGCAGCGTAAGGAGCGGGGAATATCCGCTGATATTCAGACGTTCAACCTGAAATGCCTCAATCTGTATCGTGGCTGGATCGGACATTTTCTCCCACCCTTTTCCATTGCAGTCCGTTACTCCCCGCAGGGTCTCCAGTACCTTGTCCTGTAAACGAAATCCAATCGTATCGGCCTCTTTCGCGGGACTGCTCTCCCAAATGCCGTTGCTATTGGCATCCCAGCGCGCAATGACACAGTCGCCCTTAGCCGATATCTCCAGCCCTTCTCCGACACAGTTTCCGCGGCAGTACCCTGCCCGCTGAAGATGCTTCGCCACGGTGTATACCCGCTGCCATATTTCATCTTCAAGCGCTAACTGGCGCGTGTTGCGCAGGATCTCTCGCTGCAGCGCGGGTAAAAATCGCGCTGAGCTAAGCAATAAAACGCTGCTAATCGCCATAGCAATCAGCACCTCCAGGAGTGAAAAGCCCCGTTCATTTACTGACATAACCTGGCCTCATCTTTCTCGCAAAGCCTGATTCGCCCCCAGCCTGACACCACCACGCGCCATTCCCCTGTCGTATTTTTCAGGCGAATATGTCCAGCCCATGCCGTATTGCGCAGACCAAAAAAGGCCAGTGAAGGCGTTATCTCTGCCATTTCGACATCGTCCCAGGGCGGTGTAAAAACCAAGGGCGAAACGGGTAGACACGTGGTTTGCACAGCAGCAGAGCTGACAAAACACCAGGATGTGCCATCCCGAATCACGCTGATGACGTGATCGCGGTTACGCCAGTTAGCATCTTCACGCAGTTGCAGCAGGTAATCTCGCACCTGAATGGCGGTTTGCCATAGCCGCTGTTGCTGTTGCCAGCGCTGCCAACCATACAGCCCCGAGGCGCCAAGCGCCGCGACGATCAGCATCGCAATCAGGGTTTCGATAAGCGTGTAGCCGTGTTGTTTTTTCATGTCGCCAGTATGGCGTGAGGAAAATGAATAACGAGCGGGAAATTCGGTTTCTACGGCGAGCTACGAGGAATATTTGTCGCGTTGCAGGTCGTTGCAATATTTCAGGAACCCACGCCGAAGAACGCGATTTGAGACAAAAAAAACCGACGCACACGGGCGTCGGTTGTGACAGCATGAAGCCGATTAGATAGCCACTGGCGCTTTAATACCAGGATGCGGATCGTAGCCTTCAATTTCGAAATCTTCGAAGCGATAGTCAAAGATAGATTCAGGCTTACGTTTGATGACCAGCTTCGGCAGCGCGCGCGGTTCGCGGCTAAGCTGCAGATGCGTTTGATCCATATGATTGCTGTACAGGTGCGTGTCGCCGCCGGTCCAGACAAAATCACCCACTTCCAGATCGCACTGCTGCGCCATCATGTGTACCAGCAAGGCGTAGCTGGCAATGTTAAACGGCAAACCGAGGAACACATCGCACGAACGCTGATAAAGCTGGCAGGAGAGCTTGCCATCCGCCACGTAAAACTGGAAGAACGCGTGGCACGGCGCCAGCGCCATTTTATCCAGCTCACCGACGTTCCATGCAGAAACGATAATTCGGCGAGAGTCCGGGTCATTTTTGAGCTGGTTTAACACCGTGGTGATCTGGTCAATATGGCGACCGTCTGGCGTAGGCCACGCACGCCACTGTTTGCCATAAACCGGGCCCAGATTACCGTTTTCATCCGCCCATTCGTCCCAGATTGAGACGTTGTTTTCATGCAGGTAGGCAACGTTGGTGTCGCCCTGCAAAAACCACAGCAGTTCATGAATGATCGAGCGTAAATGACAGCGTTTAGTCGTAACCAGCGGGAACCCTTCCTGCAGATTAAAACGCATCTGATGACCAAAAATGGAAAGCGTTCCGGTTCCGGTACGGTCGTTTTTCTGTGTGCCTTCATCCAGCACTTTTTGCATCAGTTCTAAATACTGTTTCATGGTTCCTCAGGAAACGTGTTGCTGTGGGCTGCGGCGGTACGCCCAAACCATCATAATAATGCCTGCGACAATCATCGGGATTGAGAGGATCTGTCCCATGCTAATGTACTGTACCCAGGTGCCGGTAAACTGTGCATCCGGCTGGCGGAAGAATTCAACGATAATACGAAACGCGCCATAACCAATCAGGAACAGACCGGATACCGAACCCATCGGGCGCGGTTTACGAATGTACAGATTAAGAATGATAAACAACACAACGCCTTCCAGCGCCATCTCATAAAGCTGTGAGGCATGGCGCGGCAGCGAGCCGTAGGTATCAAAAATAGACTGCCATTGCGGGTTAGTTTGCAGCAGTAAAATGTCTTCGGTACGGGAGCCCGGGAACAGCATGGCGTACTTGAAATTCGGATCAACGCGTCCCCACAGCTCACCGTTGATAAAGTTGCCCAAACGCCCTGCCCCCAGACCAAACGGAATCAGCGGGGCAATGAAATCAGAAACCTGGAAGAACGAACGCTTGGTGCGTTTGGCGAAGATAATCATCACCAGGATCACACCAATAAGCCCACCGTGGAAGGACATCCCGCCGTCCCAAACGCGGAACAGATACAGCGGGTTATCGAGGAATCACGGGAAGTTATAGAACAGTCCGTAACCAATACGCCCTCCAAGGAAAACCCCGAGGAAGCCCGCATACAGTAGATTTTCTACTTCATTTTTGGTCCAGCCACTGCCCGGACGATTAGCACGGCGCGTCGCCAGCCACATCGCAAAAATAAACCCCACCAAATACATTAAGCCGTACCAGTGAAGCGCGACGGGTCCGATTGAGAAAATGACCGGATCGAAATCCGGAAAATGCAGATAGCTACTGGTCATCTGTCACCACAAGTTCTTGTTATTTCGCTGAAGTCAGACAGCAATTGATAAGCGCGCCTGCATAATGCAGGCGCTCCAAAGGTGCGAATGATAGCACATGGGGATCGCAGCGGATGCCGATTACAGTTAAAAGATATGTATACCTACTGTTACCAGCCCCCGATTCACAATCCCCCGCGAATCAGTCCCCCCATGCCACGGCGTTCCATAAAAGCCGCCACCTGATGGCGTACTTCTGTCGCCATCTGCGCTTCCAGGCT
>OGJM01000698.1_pt1 | contig 14319 bp, 12 predicted proteins | sample 1572281 | NCBI WGS metagenome assembly OGJM01 (sample SAMEA2582147, study PRJEB24529) | metagenome | reverse complement strand
GTACGCGACGACCCACGATACGGTCAACGATCAGCTCATCCGGAACGTCGAATTCAAGAACGTAGTCCACGTTGATGCCTGCTTCTTTCATGGCATCAGCCTGCGGAATAGTACGCGGGAAGCCATCAAGCAGGAAACCATTACGGCAGTCTTCCTGAGCAATACGCTCTTTTACCAGCGCGATCACCAGCTCATCAGTCACCAGCTTACCGGCGTCCATGATGTCTTTCGCTTGTTTGCCCAGCTCGGAGCCAGATTTCACGGCAGCACGCAGCATATCACCGGTGGAGATTTGCGGAATACCATACTTCTCCATGATGAACTGAGCCTGAGTTCCTTTACCCGCGCCCGGAGCGCCAAGCAGAATGATACGCATTACGAAAATCCCCTTAAAGGTTGTCGATATTTTTTAAAAAGCGCTAAACGATACCACCATCACGCAATTGGCTCAAGGAAGACACCCGACGCTGAAACGGTTAACGGTGGGAAAATTAAAAATGAGGAGAGAAAATGCCGGATCGCGGTGTAAACACCGTATCCGGCCAGGGATCGACGAGATGGTGTAAGCCGGACACGCGTTAGCGTCATCCGGCATTACCTTACGGCTATCAGGACACCAGCAACTGGTTCATACGACGAATGAACTGGTTCGGATCTTCCAGCGTGCCGCGTTCAGCAAACAGCGCCTGATCCAGCAGCAGTTCAACCCACTCTTTGAACTGTGCTTCGTCCTGGGTATCCGCCGTGCGTTTGACCAGCACGTGGTCCGGGTTGAGTTCAAAGATATATTTCACTTCCGGTACGGCCTGGCCAGCAGCTGCGAACAGTTTCGCCATCTGGGTGCTCATTTCGTCCGCATCGGTGGTAACGATGGCCGGCGTGTCGGTCAGACGGTGAGTCAGACGCACTTCTTTTACGCGATCGCCCAGCAGGGTTTTCACGCGCTCAACGAACGGCGTCAGCGCTTTTTCCGCTTCTTTTGCCGATTCGTCAACGTCATCCGCCAGCTTGTCGATGGACTCGTCAGCTTTGGCTACGGACTGGAATGCCTTACCGTCGAACTCGGTCAGGTAGTTCATCATCCACTCATCGATACGGTCAGAAAGCAGCAGCACTTCGATGCCTTTCTTACGCAACAGTTCCAGGTGCGGGCTGCTCTTCGCCGCCGCATAGCTGTCTGCGGTGATGTAGTAGATTTTCTCCTGCCCTTCTTTCATACGCGACACGTAGTCTTCCAGCGACACGGTTTGTGCGGAGGAGTCAGTGTGCGTGGACGCGAAGCGCATCAGCTTAGCGATCGTTTCCTGGTTAGCGTTGTCTTCCGCCGGACCTTCTTTCAGTACCAGGCCGAACTGTTTCCAGAAGGTCTGGTATTTTTCTGCGTCGTCTTTCGCCAGTTTTTCCAGCATCTGCAGTACGCGTTTGGTCAGCGCGCTACGCAGGTTACGGGTGACGGTGCTGTCCTGCAGGATCTCACGAGAAACGTTCAGCGGCAGATCGTTAGAATCTATCAGGCCACGCACAAAGCGCAGGTAATTCGGCATAAACTGCTCGGCGTCGTCCATAATGAACACGCGCTGAACGTACAGTTTCAGACCATGCTTGTGATCGCGGTTCCACATATCCCACGGAGCCTGAGATGGGATGTACAGCAGGCTGGTGTACTCCTGCTTACCTTCCACACGGTTATGACTCCAGGTCAGCGGATCAGTGAAGTCGTGCGCGATATGTTTGTAGAATTCGTTGTACTCGTCGTCTTTGATTTCCGACTTGTTACGGGTCCACAGCGCCTGCGCCTTGTTGATCTTTTCCCAGGAAACTACGGTCTCGCCGTCTTTCTCTTCGGATTTTTCGATCTCTACCGGCAGCGCGATATGGTCGGAATATTTGCTGATGATGGAACGTACGCGCCAGTCATCAAGGAACTCGTCTTCGCCTTCGCGCAGATGCAGCGTGATTTCGGTGCCGCGATCGTCTTTGGTGATGTCGGCAACGGTGTACTCACCTTCACCCGCAGATTCCCAGAACACACCATTTTCCGGTTTATCGCCCGCTGCGCGGGTACGCACGGTGACTTTATCCGCCACGATGAACGCAGAGTAGAAGCCAACCCCGAACTGGCCGATCAACTGGCTGTCTTTTGCCTGATCGGATCCCATGGATTCAAGGAAAGATTTAGTACCGGATTTCGCAATGGTCCCCAGATGATCGATAACGTCATCACGATTCATCCCCACGCCGTTATCGGCAATGGTCAACGTACGCTTATCTTTATCGAAGGAAACACGCACACGCAGCTCACCGTCACCTTCATACAGGTCCGGGTTAGACAGTGCGCGAAAACGCAGCTTGTCTGCCGCATCCGAGGCGTTAGAGATAAGCTCACGCAGGAAGATTTCTTTATTGGAATACAGAGAATGGATCATCAGGTGCAGAAGCTGTTTTACTTCTGACTGAAAACCACGAGTTTCTTGTCCTTTCATGTAGGTCTACCTCAACAATGCCATTTTCAATGGTAAAAACAGGTTGAGGGTGAAATGGGGACAAGCGGGAAGGATTTCAAGCGGAAGCCGCCGTCGCGGCCTCCGTTTGTTCAGAATTTAATCTTGTGTCGTCCTGCCAGAGAGTGCGACAGCGTGGTGCCATCGACCATTTCCAGCTCGCCACCAACCGGAACGCCATGGGCGATACGGCTGGCTTCAACGTCATATTGCATGCAAAGCTCAGCAATATAGTTGGCGGTCGCCTCTCCTTCGACCGTGGGATTGGTCGCCAGGATCAGTTCGCTGATTTGCTCAGATGCCAGCCGCTGCTCGAGACGATCCAGCCCGATATCATCAGGACCAATACCGTCCAGCGGAGACAGGTGTCCCATCAGCACGAAGTAACGTCCAGAAAATTGCCCGGTTTGCTCAATGGCGTAGATGTCCGCCGGACTCTCCACCACGCAAATCTGACCGTTTTCCTGGCGACGCGGGTTCGAGCAGATGTTGCAGACGTCTTGTTCTGTGAATGTGCGGCAATCGGCACAGTGGCCGATTTCCGACATCGCCTTCGTTAACGCCTGCGCCAGACGCATCCCGCCGCTGCGATCGCGCTGAAGCAGCGTGAACGCCATGCGCTGCGCAGACTTCGGGCCAACGCCCGGCAGACAGCGCAGAGCTTCCATAAGCTGAGTTAACAGCGGGCTGGTTTGCATCAGAACGGCATCTTAAAGCCAGGCGGCAGCTGCATTCCGGAGGAAACAGAGGCCATCTTCTCTTTCTGCGTCTCTTCAATACGGCGCGCGGCGTCGTTGAATGCCGCAGCAACCAAGTCTTCCAGCATCTCTTTGTCGTCTTCCAGCAGGCTTGGGCCGATCCCCACACGACCGCAGTTCTGCGCGCCGTTGATGGTTACTTTTACCAGACCCGCGCCAGATTCACCGGTCACTTCCAGCTTGGCGACTTCTTCCTGCATCTGCTGCATTTTTTCTTGCATCTGCTGGGCCTGTTTCATCAGGTTACCCAGACCGCCTTTACCAAACATAGGCTTCTCTCTCAATCACGTTAAGGGATGACGACCGTCAAACCGTAATGGCTGACGATCAAATGGGGCGAATACTCTCTTCGTCCAGGTCCGCATCGAAAAAACGACGCAGCGTCTGAATGTTATTATCCGCAATAATCGACTCACGCGCCTGCGCGAGTTTCTCTTCATAAATGGCCTGACGCCACTCCAGCGGAGTGCGCACCGCTGGATTATCATCTTCAACGATGGTCAATTCAACCGTTGACCCTGTTAAGGAACTCAATGCTTCGGCCAGTTTTTGCTGCGCGCCGCTGGAGTTAAGGTGTCGCTGCGTGGAACGCAGGTGCAGGCAAACCACGTTGCCATTCTCTTCTTTCCAGGCATTAAGCGCCACCTGCTCCACCAGTTTAGGCAGCGAGAGCTGGCTTACCTGTGCGGCCCACGGGTCGCGGTCGATGGCCTCAGCCGCCAGCTTTGCCGCCAGTTCTGGCGTTTTTTCATGCTCAAGCGCTTTTTTCAGCGCTTTCGGCGTAGCGACGACCTCTTTGACTTCTGCAACAGGATTGGTCGCTTTCCAGCGATACGCTTCTTTCTTCGCTGGCGCTTTTTCCAGCGCAGAGACCGCTGGACGCGCCTGAACACGTTCCGACACCGAAGCCAGTCTTTCCAGCGCAGCATTATTCACCGGCCGCGCGCGGGAAGCGGCTGCCGGTTCACTCTTTTTTGGTTTGGTTGCTCCCTGAGCGCGTTGCAGCTGGCTGCGTGCCGCCAGCACCTGGCTGGTAGCATCGGAGAGCGGCACATTCTGTTGCTGTTGCGCTGCCGCAGGCTGCTGCGGCACCTGCGTCGGGTTCATCACCGCAGTGGGTGCGACCGGGGCAAAAGACTGTCGCGGGGCTTCAGGTTCCGGGAGCGGCATGCGCGGATGAAAAGCCAGCGCACGTAGCAGCGTCATTTCAACGCCCATTCGCCTGTCCGGCGCATACGGCAGTTCTTTGCGCCCGATTAACAGAGTCTGGTAGTAAAGCTGCACATCGGTTGGCGGGACGATTCGCGCCAGTTCGCGCATACGCTGTTCAATAGCGGCCATATCGCTGCCGAGCGCGGCAGGTGAAAGCTGAACCATGGCAATACGATGCAGCAGAGCCGACATCTCAACCAGTAGCGCTTCCCATTCAATACCGCGCGCGGCGGCATCGTTCACCAGCGTCATAACGCGTTCGCCGTCCGCAGCCACAACCGCTTCAACCAGCGAAAGCGCCTGGTCGTCGTCCAGCGTACCAAGCATGGTGCTGACCGCGTCGGTCGAGACCTGACCATCGCCGCTGGCGATCGCTTGATCGGTCAGGCTCAGCGCATCGCGCAGGCTGCCGTCTGCGGCGCGAGCCAGCAGTTGCAACGCACGTGGCTCATGGGCGATATGCTCTTCTTTGAGGATATGCTCAAGCTGATGGCGAATCTGTTCGACATCCAACGCTTTAAGATGGAATTGCAGACAGCGCGACAGGATAGTGACCGGCAGCTTCTGCGGATCGGTGGTCGCCAGCAGGAACTTAACGTGCGCGGGCGGCTCTTCGAGCGTTTTCAGCAAGGCGTTAAAACTGTGGCGCGACAGCATGTGCACTTCGTCAATCAAATAGACCTTAAAGCGACCGCGCGCTGGCGCGTACTGGACGTTATCCAGCAGGTCACGGGTGTCTTCGACTTTGGTGCGTGACGCGGCGTCGATTTCAATCAGATCGACAAAGCGCCCCTGCTCGATTTCACGGCAGTTATCACACACGCCGCACGGCGTAGCGGTGATGCCGGTTTCACAGTTTAATCCCTTCGCCAGCAAACGGGCGATTGACGTTTTCCCGACGCCACGGGTGCCGGAAAACAAATAAGCATGATGAATACGCCCTAACGACAAGCCGTTCGCCAGTGCCGTCAGCACATGTTCCTGGCCGACGACGTCAGCAAAGGTTTGTGGGCGCCATTTTCGGGCTAAGACCTGATAACTCATTGGCAGGCTCTGAAAGGCTGGAGGGTGGATTCACAGGGAGATAATGCTAACACAACCTCGCAGCGACGGCGAGGTTGTGTGTCTCGGTATTAATCTGCCGAGATAAGATAGCCCGAAATTAGTGGCCCGGGAATGGAACCAGGCTATAACAGGTCAGTCCCTGCTTTTCCAGACGCTGCTCGCCACCCAGATCAAACAGGTTAATGATAAATGCAGCATCGGTCACTTCGCCACCCAGACGGCGGATCAGTTTAACGGTCGCTTCAATCGTGCCGCCGGTTGCCAGCAGGTCGTCCACAACCAGGACTTTATCACCAGGTTTGATGGCATCAACGTGGATTTCCAGTTGATCGGTGCCGTATTCCAGCTCATAGCTCTCAGCAATAACGTCACGTGGAAGCTTACGGGGTTTACGTACCGGAACAAAACCAACGCCCAGACCCAACGCTACCGGCGCGCCAAACAGGAAGCCACGCGCTTCGGTACCAACCACTTTAGTGATACCCGCATTTTTGTAGCGTTCAACCAGCAATTCAATACTGAGGGCGTAGGCTTTCGGGTCTTCCAGTAAACTGGTGACATCACGAAAAAGAATGCCCGGTTTTGGGTAATCGTGGATGCTTTTGATGCTATTTTTGAGAAACTCAAGCTGCTGTGCAGTCGCGGTCATAAGTTTGTGCCTGATTAATACAGTATTACTTCACGGCGCACTGTACACTTCATCCTCGACGTATCTTGAATGATTTTGTGTCTGTATAAGAGCCAAGGTTATATTTGCTTAACCTTTGACCACCTGCGCCTGTGCTCGAAAACGGTCGAATTTACTGGCTGTGAGAGACAATTGCAACAGCGTTTATTGCGCTTTACTGCTTTTGTTGTTTTTCATCAATCACCGGGATCCGCCACATAAAAATAAGTAAACAGGCGAGAATAACCAGCAGCAGGCCGCGTACCCACATCATATTGACCAGCCACAGTGAAATACTAAACGTTACCAGGATCAACAAAATAGCGCGCGGCTTTGCTCCCGGCGGCATCGCGCGGTGTTTTTGCCAGTGGCGCAGATACCCGCCGAACCACGAACGGTACAGCAACCAGTCGTGAAAACGCGGCGACGAGCGAGCAAAACACCAGGCGGCCAGCAAGATAAACGGCGTTGTCGGCAACAGAGGCAATACAACGCCCAGCGTTCCTAACACTACCGCTATCCAGCCTATGATGATTAGAATAATGCGTTGCATAATATGAATACTTAACACAGAGAATCGCTACTTTATCATAACAGTTCTCATTTTCATCGGAGTGTTGTCGTGAAAACCGTCATGCTGCTTCAGACGCTCGAAAACCAGCTTACCCGCTTACGGCAGCGTTGTGCCCCACTGGCACACCATGCCACGCTTAGCGCCCGCTTTGACAGGCATCTGTTTCACACCCGCAGCACGTTGCTACAGGCCTGTCTGGATGAAGCTGATGATAATCTCACTGCTCTACGTCGCGCAGTTGAACAGCAACAACTACCACAAATTACCTGGCTTACGGAACACCTTGCCTCACAGTTAGAGGCGATTTCACGTGAAACCGCCAGTTGGTCGCTCCGGGAGTGGGACTGCGCCTCTCCTGGTCTGGCGCGCTGGCAGCGTAAGCGAGTTCAACACCAGGAGTTTGAGCGCCGCCTGGTTGAAATGACGCGTGAACGTAAAGAACGCCTGGCACAGGTTATAGGCTTTGAAGAACAGCAAAAACTGCATCGCGAAGTAGAGGCATTCGAAGCACGACTGGCACGCTGTCGTCATGCACTGGCAAGAATAGATAACGTGCTGGCGCGTTTAACCCGCTAATCCCCGGAGAATTTATGTCATTAGAGAACGCCCCAGATGAAGTCAAACTGGCCGTCGATTTGATTGTCCTGCTTGAAGAGAATCAGATGGAGCCTGAAACAGTTCTGAAAGCACTGGAGATTGTGAAGCAGGATTACGAGAAGAAACTGCTCTCTTTATCTAAAAAAGAGCGGTAACTGAAAACCTGATGGCGTTGCACTTATCAGGCCTACGAATGAATCGAAGCTCGCAGGCCTGATGATTATTTCTGTTAACCTACCGAAGGCGTCGGATCGTCACCTTTAATGATGTCACGTTTTACCTCGGTCACGGTGTCACCTTTCGCGTTATGCAGGTGAACTTCGAGCTGGTTAAAGGCGATATCAATGTCATTTTCACGGCACAAACGATCGACCGCCCGGTTAAGTTCATCAACCGTGTGGCTACGATCGCGCAATTCACGCACGTATAAACGCAGCTCATGATCCAGCGTGCTGGCACCGAAGGCGGTAAAGAACACTGCAGGCTCCGGATCGTGCATCACTTTCGGGTGTTCTGTCGCCGCCTGCAACAGCACCTTCTTCACTTTGTCCAGATCCGAACCATAGGCCACGCCAATGCGGATCACCAGACGCGTGGTGGTATCGGAGAGCGACCAGTTGATCAAACGCTCCGTCACGAATGCTTTGTTCGGGATGATCACCTCTTTACGATCGAAGTCAGTAATGGTGGTGGCACGGATACGGATCTTGCTGACCGTTCCGGAGAACGTACCGATGGTCACGGTATCGCCGATGCGTACCGGGCGTTCAAACAGAATAATCAGACCGGAAACAAAGTTACCGAAAATTTCCTGCAAGCCGAAACCAAGACCAACCGAGAGAGCAGCGGCCAGCCACTGTAGCTTATCCCACGAGACGCCGAGCGATCCGAAGACCGTCATCGCACCAATGGCGATGATGGCGTAATTCAGGATCGTGGTGATCGCATAAGAAGCCCCCTGGCGCATCTTCAGTCGCGAGAGCACCAGCACTTCCAGCAGGCCGGGTAAGTTGCGGATCAGCGCCCACGCGACCATTGACGCAATAATCGCAAACAACAGGCTGCCCATGGTGACGTCTTTCACCACTGTCGCACCCGCTTCGGTGCCGTTGTAATGCCAGAGCGTTATGCTGTCGAGATAGCTGAACACGGTGATCAAATCAGACCAAATGGCCCAGAACAGAACACCAAACAGGGCAACCATCACCAGCATGGTTATACGCAGCGTTTGCTGGTTAACCTGCTCCAGCGCAATAGTCGGTTCTTCCTGCGGCTCTGCGCCTTCGGCCCCTTCTTTCACCAGGTTTTGACGACGCGCTAACGCACGACGCCAGGCGATACGGCGAGCCGCTACGCTCAACCCTCGCAGCACCGTCTGTTACAGCAGATTCCAGAGGATAACCAGATAGACCGTTTCAATCCAGCGGCCCGCCAGACGCAGCGTGGTGTAGAAATACCCTGTCGCCGTCAGCACCATTAATGCAATCGGAATAATAGACAGCACGGTAATAGTGACCAGACGCAGACCATGCGACTCTTTGTCACGCCAGCTTTCGCGGCACATCGGCCATACCAGGAAGGCGATCAGCAGCAGGTTGAGGAAAATGACCACCTGGCCAAGCACATCGTCCATCAAATTAAGCGGCGACAGCTCAGCAATGACCGACCAGAAGTTAAGCGGCAACAGCGCAAGGCTAATACGCACAATCTGGCGACGCCAGTGGCTGGTCTGCTTCGCTGGCATGCCAAAATGACGTATCGCCACGCCATCTTTTTCCAGCACCTTCCAGCACAGACCAAACACCAGCCAGAAGATGGTCATCTTCTTACTGAACGCCCACAGCAGGTCGCTAATATTCAGTTGCATAGTCAGCAGAATCAGACCCACCGCGAGGATAATCAGACACGCCGGCAAGGCTCTGATGAGATCGATCAGAATCGCTTTTGGCGTATTAAGCTGACTGTCATTGCGCAGGTTCCCCACCGCGGCGGCTAATTTTGCCTGATAATCCTTCAGCCACTTCAAACGCCGACGGATTAACCCGGCGTTAAGCAGCAGCGGCAGCCCTGCCAGGGACGCAATAAACACGGCGGGCCAGGCTTTTTCCCAGTTCACCGTGATTTTCATCGACTTAAACTGGTCTTTTAGGGTTTGCGGGAAGGCTTTGATCCAGTCCCAGTCCATCGGACGGTTACTGTTAACCCAGAAGATTTGCTGCGTGAGGATCTCTTTCAGGTTTTTCGACACGCTCATTAACTGCTGCTGGTTGATTTGCAGATTAATCGCCATCATCAACTGGTTGCCCAGCTGCTTATTTAGCTGATCCAACAGTTCACGACGCATATCCACGACCTGCAGCAGGGCATCATGGACTTCAGGGTTAACGTCGTTGCTGTGCCCTTCTTCCAGTTTGGCGACAAACGCATCATTCTGGAACAACGTATCGCGCTGCTGGTTGACTTCGAACTGCTCCAGACGCAAATCGGCGATCCGGTTGGTCATATCGGCAAGCTCATCCGCCGACGGCAGCGTTTGTTGTTGCTGATATAAAATGCGCGACAGCAGCAGACTGCCTTTCAGGACGGCGATCTGCTCTTTAATGTTGCGTTCGGATTGCAGCGCGCGGTCAAGCCAGTTTTTGACCTTGATATTTTGCTGCATCAGGCTGTTGCCGTTTTCAGTCGCGGCAATCAGGCGCTGGCTGAGCTGATGGTTAACATCAAGTTCCTGCTTCACTAACGGATTGGACTGAATACGCTCGGCTTCGTCCGGCGTTACCGCTTCCTGTGCCGTCTTTTCGGTTAACGTCAGTCGTTTGCTGTTCACCGCCTCTTGCAGGAGCTGGAGCTGGTGTTCAAGGCGGTTAGTGTGCGCCGTCACATAATCGCGTTGTTTTTGCAGGGTATCCTGCAAAACGGTATTCCCTTCGAGGCTCTTACGCTGCTGGTCGATCTGCGCGTTCAGCAACGCTTGCTGCGCCTGCAGCAGCACCTGCTGGCTGGGGCGTAAAGCCGCCTCTCCCACAGTGGTGCCATCGAGTCGATTGCGGATTTGCTGCATCTGTTGCGACGCGGTGTACATCGCATTTTGTACACGCTCTGGCTGTGTCTGCAGCGATACCAATTGGCTGTTGTAAGCGGCCAGATCGTTTTGCGAGCTTTGCAGGTCATCCAGGACCTGCGACACGCGCGACTCAAGCTGTCGTAAGGAGAGCGCACTCGGCGTTTTTCGCGTTTCATCGTCATTATCGACATCGCTAAGCGAATTTAGCGCATCCGTCGCCTGACGCATTTTCTCCGGCGCCTGGGCAACTTTTTGCCGAAGCTGTACGGTTTCATCCTTCACACGATCGATTTTATCCAGCGTGGCAATGGTATCGATGAGATCCTGTTGAACCAGCTTATCCTGTGCGGAGAGATCTTTTTGTTTATTCAGCGTGTCTAACTGGCTCTGAATATCCGCTTTCGTCGGCAGTTCACCACTCTGTTGCGCCCGCGCAAATGCAGATGACTGGCAGGATAGCAAAAGAATGAAGAAAAGAATGGTAATAGCAATAAGATGCTGTGAACGTTTATAGAGCTGCAACATAGTCATGAGAATGAAGGTTTCTGAACCGGAAAAGTGACCGAAAATAGTCAAGCGGCAAGAATATCACGGCTGTGACCGGCAGAATAGCTGGAGGCAAAATGACCAGGAGAATTCCTGGCACAGACCCAGAGAGTTAACAGGTTTCCGCTACGTTAACCCGCAAGGTAGGGCAGAGAAGACACATCTCAAGCAGCACGGCGACGTATTCTCGAGCCTCTTTTTTCAGATCAAAAGATTCAGGGGCAAATAACCAGTTCTCGATAATTCCGGTAACATAACTACGCAGCAGCACCGCCACGCGACGCGTGTTCAGATTTTCCGGCAGCATGTTGGCGTTCATGCAGTGCCGCAATGTTTGTTCGATACGGTCGTAATTTTCAATACACAGACTGCGTTGAGCTAGCTGAACTGAGGCCATTTCCCCGACAAATTCGCATTTGTGGAATATAATTTCCAACAATAAACGTCGGCGTTCTTCTGTCACGGTAGCTTCAAGAACGTAAATTAAAATTTCTCTTAATACTGATAGTGGATCGTCGGGGAATTTTGCCTGATACTCAGTCTCTAACTCATCAATGTTAGGTTTTGCTAGCTCCCAGATTTCACTGAATAAATCCGATTTGTTTTTGAAATGCCAATAGATCGCGCCGCGCGTGACACCAGCGGCTGCTGCGATCTCCGCAAGCGAGGTGGATGATACCCCTTGTTGCGAAAACAAACGCAGAGCAACATCGAGAATGTGCTGTCGAGTTTCCTGTGCTTGTTGTTTGGTTTTTCGTGCCATAGGTCAGTGAATTTACAGGCGTTAGATTTACATACATTTGTGAATGTATGTACCATAGCACGACGATAATATAAACGCAGCAATGGGTTTATGGGCTTTCAGCCATTGATCAATTTGAAATCGGACACTCGAGGTTTACATATGAACAAAAACAGAGGGTTAACGCCTCTGGCAGTCGTTCTGATGCTCTCAGGCAGCTTAGCGCTAACAGGATGTGACGACAAACAGGCCCAACAAGGGGGCCAGCAGATGCCAGAGGTTGGAGTTGTTACGCTCAAAACTGAACCTCTACAGATAACAACCGAACTCCCGGGTCGCACCAGTGCGTATCGCATTGCAGAAGTTCGTCCTCAGGTTAGCGGTATTATCCTGAAGCGTAATTTCACGGAAGGTGGTGACATCGAAGCGGGTGTATCTCTCTATCAGATTGATCCTGCTACTTACCAGGCCGCTTATGAAAGCGCAAAAGGCGATCTGGCAAAAGCACAAGCCGCAGCAAATATCGCTCAACTGACGGTCAAACGTTATCAGAAACTGTTGGGTACTAAGTACATCAGTCAACAGGATTACGATAGTGCACTGGCAGACGCACAACAGGCGAACGCCTCCGTTGTCGCCGCGAAAGCCGCGGTAGAAACTGCACGCATCAATCTGGCTTATACCAAAGTGACGTCGCCGATCAGCGGCCGCATTGGTAAATCATCCGATACTGAAAACACTGGAAAACAAACCGATCTACGACCCGCACTGGTAACCGTTCAGCAGTTGGATCCCATCTATGTGGACGTGACGCAGTCAAGCAACGATTTCCTGCGCCTGAAACAAGAGTTGGCCAACGGCACGCTGAAGCAAGAAAACGGTAAAGCGAAAGTCGAACTGGTGACTAATGACGGCATTAAATTCCCGCAGTCCGGTACGCTGGAATTTTCTGATGTCACGGTAGATCAAACCACCGGGTCGATTACGTTACGCGCAATCTTCCCTAACCCGGATCACACCTTACTGCCGGGTATGTTCGTCCGTGCTCGTCTGGAAGAAGGGACTAACCCAACTGCATTACTGGTTCCACAGCAAGGCGTTACCCGCACACCGCGTGGCGATGCCAGTGCATTGGTTATCGGTGCAGACAACAAAGTTGAAACCCGTCAAATTGTCGCCGCACAAGCGATTGGCGACAAATGGTTAGTCACTGATGGACTTAAACCGGGCGACCGCGTGATTGTCACTGGGCTGCAAAAAGTACGTCCTGGCGCGCAGGTAAAAGCGCAGGAAATCACCGCTGATAACAACCAGCAAGCTGCAAGCGGTAGCCAGCCTGAACAGTCCAAGTCTTAACTTAAACAGGAGCCGTTAAGACATGCCTAATTTCTTTATCGATCGCCCAATATTTGCGTGGGTGATCGCCATTATCATCATGTTGGCAGGGGGGCTCGCGATCCTCAAATTGCCGGTAGCGCAATATCCGACTATTGCACCGCCAGCAGTGACGATCTCCGCGACCTACCCTGGCGCTGATGCCAAAACAGTACAGGATACTGTTACGCAGGTTATCGAACAGAATATGAACGGTATCGATAACCTGATGTACATGTCCTCAAACAGTGACTCCACGGGTACCGTGCAGATCACGCTTACCTTTCAGTCTGGTACTGATGCGGATATCGCGCAGGTACAGGTGCAGAACAAACTGCAGCTGGCAATGCCGCTTCTGCCGCAGGAAGTACAACAACAGGGTGTGAGCGTTGAGAAATCATCCAGTAGCTTCCTGATGGTTGTCGGCGTAATCAACACCAACGGCACCATGACGCAGGAGGATATTTCCGACTACGTGGGCGCCAACATGAAGGATGCCATCAGCCGTACTTCAGGTGTGGGTGATGTTCAGCTGTTCGGTTCCCAGTACGCGATGCGCATCTGGATGGATCCGAACAAACTGAATAACTTCCAGCTGACGCCGGTTGATGTGATTAGCGCCATCAAAGCGCAGAACGCCCAGGTTGCAGCCGGTCAGTTAGGCGGTACGCCGCCGGTGAAAGGCCAGCAGCTTAACGCTTCGATTATCGCGCAAACCCGTCTGACCTCCGCCGATGAGTTCAGCAAAATTCTGCTGAAAGTGAATCAGGACGGTTCCCAGGTGCGTCTGCGTGACGTAGCGAAAGTCGAACTGGGTGGCGAGAACTACGACATCATTGCGAAGTTCAACGGTAAACCGGCATCCGGTCTGGGTATCAAGCTGGCGACAGGCGCTAACGCCCTGGACACCGCAAACGCTATCCGCGATGAACTGAAGAAGATGGAACCGTTCTTCCCGTCAGGTCTGAAGATCGTTTACCCGTATGACACCACGCCGTTCGTGAAAATCTCTATTCACGAAGTAGTGAAAACGCTGGCGGAAGCCATCATCCTCGTGTTCCTGGTAATGTATCTGTTCCTGCAGAACTTCCGCGCGACGCTGATTCCGACTATCGCCGTGCCGGTGGTGCTATTGGGTACGTTTGCCGTCCTTGCGATTTTCGGCTTCTCGATAAACACGCTGACGATGTTCGGGATGGTGCTCGCCATCGGCCTGTTG
>OGJM01000691.1_pt1 | contig 14378 bp, 12 predicted proteins | sample 1572281 | NCBI WGS metagenome assembly OGJM01 (sample SAMEA2582147, study PRJEB24529) | metagenome | reverse complement strand
TTTCAGAGAAATAACGCGCTCCCGCCATGCTGGTCTCTTCATCGGCAGTGGCCAGAATGTACAGGGGCTTTTTCAGTTGAGTGACGTCGACGTCACGCAGCGCGTCGAGGATAAAGGCGAAGAAGCCTTTCATATCTGCCGTACCCAAACCGTAGAGCTTATTGTCATGCTCGGTCAGGGTGAACGGATCGCGCGTCCAGCGTCCGTCGTCAAAGGGGACGGTATCGGTATGGCCCGCCAACAACAAACCACCGGCTCCCTGTCCAATGCTTGCCAGCATATTGAATTTATTGCGCGTGTCGGGAACCGGCTGGACCTCCACATTAAAGCCTAAATCTTTGAACCAGTCCGCCAGCAGAGTGATTAAACCTGCATTACTTTGGTCGAGCGCTTCTTCGGTGGCGCTAATCGACGGCATGGCAATCAGAGTGCGGTATATCTCGATAAATGGCGGTAAATTGTTTTTCATTGTTGACACACCTCGGGTCATGATAGTATCAATATTCATGCAGTATTTGTGAATAAAAATACATTAACGTTGAGCGTAATAAAACCCACCAAGTGTAAGGTGAGGTGATAAAGGCTTATATCTGGCAACAGAATCTAAGAAGGTGAGCAGCCCCGATGTTGAATACGCTGATTGTGGGCGCCAGTGGCTATGCCGGCGCAGAGCTTGTGACCTATGTAAATCGCCATCCTGATATGACCATAACCGCTTTGACCGTCTCAGCGCAAAGCAATGATGCAGGAAAATTAATCTCTGATTTGCATCCGCAGTTGAAAGGCATTGTCGATTTACCGTTACAGCCAATGTCAGATATCAGCGAGTTTAGCGCAGGGGTGGACGTTGTGTTCCTCGCAACGGCGCATGAGGTGAGCCATGACCTGGCCCCGCAGTTTTTGCAGGCAGGATGCGTGGTGTTTGACCTCTCGGGCGCGTTTCGCGTAAACGACGGCGCGTTCTATGAAAAATATTACGGCTTTACCCATCAGCATCCCGACCTGCTGGAGCAGGCGGTTTATGGACTGGCGGAGTGGAGCGCAGACCAACTGAAAGACGCGAATCTGATTGCCGTGCCGGGTTGCTACCCGGCGGCGGCACAGCTGTCGCTGAAACCACTGATTGATGCCGGGCTGCTGGATCTCAGCCAGTGGCCCGTAATTAACGCCACCAGCGGCGTGAGCGGCGCGGGACGTAAGGCGGCTATTTCCAACAGCTTTTGTGAGGTGAGCCTGCAGCCGTATGGCGTGTTTACCCATCGCCATCAGCCGGAAATCGCTACTCACCTTGGTGCGGAGGTGATCTTCACCCCGCATCTGGGCAACTTACCGCGCGGAATTCTGGAAACCATCACCTGCCGTTTGCAAGCGGGCGTAACCCATGCGCAGGTGGCTCAAACGTTGCAACAGGCGTATGGCGATAAGCCACTGGTGCGTCTGTATGACAAAGGCGTTCCGGCGCTGAAGAACGTGGTTGGCTTACCGTTCTGTGATATCGGGTTTGCCGTACAGGGTGAGCACCTGATCGTGGTGGCAACTGAAGACAACTTATTGAAAGGCGCGGCGGCACAGGCGATGCAGTGCGCAAATATTCGTTTTGGCTTTGCTGAAACGCAGTCTCTTATTTAAGGGTGCAACGATGAATCCATTAATTATCAAGCTGGGCGGCGTTTTACTGGATAGCGAAGAGGCGCTGGAGCGTCTGTTTACCGCACTGGTGAATTATCGTGAGTCACATCAGCGACCGCTGGTCATTGTGCACGGTGGCGGCTGCGTGGTTGACGATCTTATGAAGCAGCTGAACCTGCCGGTGAAAAAGAAAAATGGTCTGCGCGTCACGCCAGCCGATCAAATTGACATTATTACCGGCGCCCTGGCGGGAACAGCGAATAAAACCTTACTGGCCTGGGCGAAAAAGCACCACATCGCATCCGTGGGTCTGTATCTTGGTGATGGCGATAGCGTAAAAGTGACGCCGCTCGATAAAGCGCTGGGTCATGTTGGACTGGCGCAGCCGGGTTCGCCTAAGCTGATTAACACACTGCTGGAAGGCGGTTTTCTGCCGGTAGTTAGCTCCATTGGCGTTACTGAAGACGGACTGCTGATGAACGTTAATGCCGATCAGGCGGCAACGGCGCTGGCGGCAACGCTGGGTGCGGATTTGATCCTGCTCTCTGACGTAAGCGGTATTCTGGATGGTAAAGGCCAGCGTATTGCCGAAATGACCGCCGCGAAAGCGGAACAACTGATTGAACAAGGTATTATTACTGACGGCATGATCGTGAAGGTCAATGCGGCGCTGGATGCCGCGCGCACGCTGGGCCGCCCTGTGGATATTGCCTCCTGGCGTCATGCCGAGCAACTGCCGGCGCTGTTTAACGGCATGCCAATTGGCACGCGGATTTTAGCGTAAACTATTTTGTACCCGATGGCGGTTATGCCTTATCGGGCCTACGTGAACCGAACCTGTACGCCGGATAAGCTAAGCGCCATCCGGCGTTGAAATTCAAGATATTAAGGAAGCAAGTTATGGCACTTTGGGGTGGGCGTTTTACACAGGCAGCAGATCAGCGGTTCAAACAGTTCAACGACTCGTTGCGTTTTGACTACCGCCTGGCAGAACAGGATATTGTCGGCTCTGTGGCCTGGTCTAAAGCGCTGGTAACGGTCGGCGTACTGACTGCCGATGAACAACTGCAATTGGAAGAGGCGCTGAACACTCTGCTGGAAGAGGTTCGCGTTAATCCGCAGCAGATCCTGCAAAGCGATGCCGAAGATATTCATAGCTGGGTGGAAGGTAAGCTGATTGATAAAGTCGGCCAGCTTGGTAAAAAACTGCATACCGGACGTAGCCGTAATGACCAGGTCGCGACCGATCTTAAACTGTGGTGTAAAGACACGGTTATTGAATTACTGTCGGCCAACCGTCAGCTGCAAAGTGCGCTGGTGGTGACGGCAGAGAATAACCAGGACGCCGTCATGCCGGGTTACACCCACCTGCAACGTGCGCAGCCGGTGACGTTTGCTCATTGGTGTCTGGCCTATGTCGAAATGTTGGCGCGTGACGAGAGCCGTCTGCAGGATTCGCTCAAGCGTCTGGACGTCAGTCCACTGGGCTGCGGCGCGCTGGCGGGTACGGCGTATGAAATCGATCGCGAGCAGCTGGCCGGTTGGCTGGGCTTTGCCTCGGCGACGCGTAACAGTCTGGACAGTGTTTCTGACCGTGACCACGTGCTGGAGTTACTCTCCAACGCTTCTATCGGCATGGTGCACCTGTCGCGTTTTGCTGAAGACCTGATTTTCTTTAATACCGGCGAAGCGGGCTTTGTCGAGCTGTCCGATCGTGTAACTTCGGGTTCATCTCTGATGCCGCAGAAGAAAAACCCGGATGCGCTGGAGCTGATCCGTGGCAAATGCGGTCGCGTGCAGGGTGCGCTGACCGGCATGATGATGACCTTAAAAGGTCTCCCGTTGGCATACAATAAAGATATGCAGGAAGACAAAGAAGGGCTGTTCGATGCGCTCGACACCTGGCTGGACTGTCTGCATATGGCTGCGCTGGTGCTGGATGGCATTCAGGTGAAACGTCCGCGTTGTCAGGAAGCGGCGCAGCAGGGTTATGCTAACGCCACCGAGTTGGCGGATTATCTGGTAGCAAAAGGCGTCCCGTTCCGCGAAGCACACCATATTGTGGGTGAGACGGTGGTCGAGGCGATTCGTCAGGGCAAACCGCTGGAAGCGCTGTCGCTTGCTGACTTACAAAAGTTCAGTCAGGTGATTGGCGATGACGTTTATCCGATCCTCTCGTTGCAATCGTGCCTGGATAAACGTGCGGCGAAAGGCGGCGTGTCGCCACAGCAGGTGGCGCAGGCGATCGACTACGCGAAGGCGCGTCTGATTTAACGTCGGTAATAAAAGAGGCCATCCCGAAGGATGGCCTTGTTATGTTTCTATCCTGGATAGCAGTTTACGGACGATAAATCTCAAATTCCTGGGCGACGTTATTGTCGGTGCAGGTACTTAAGGTGACATAACCGTCGTTACCCACCGTCATACAACGTTGCGTGCCTTCCTTCTGTGAGACGAACTTGTTGTTTTGCCAGGTCCATGTCTGATTTTTGTTGGTATCAGTCGGGGTGTGGCAGGTGTAAGAAATAATATTTCTGCCTTCAACATTATAACCGTTTTGAATATCCAGGCAGCTCTGGCTATTGCCAATTACCAGACGTTCACGGGCATCAAATTTAAAGGTCTGGTTGTTGGAGCCGGAGCAAGCATAGGTGAACAAACGATCGCCATTCCGGATTTGACCGTTTTTGACATCCAGGCAGAGGTTGTTTTTCCGTGATTTATAAACACCGGTGACGACCTCTTTTTCATCTGCGTGAGTAAACGGCGCAAATACCTGGCTGTATGCGTACATCGGTGCCTGCTGTGCGGTCATACCGCTGTGCTCCGGGCTGACCTGCTTCGCCACGCCCGGCTGATCGCGTGCAATTGACCACGCGCCAATCATGCCGAGGTTGCGTTTTTTCGCGTCGTCCATCACCAGTTTCGCATCGGACAGATAGAACACTTCGCCCTGTACATCGTTGTAACCGATCATCGTGGTGGTGCCCATCATGGCGTTGATCTCTTTGTCAGATTTCTCTGGCCAGATTTTTTTCAACTGGGTGAACATGTTGTCGATGGCGGACGTGGCGCATTTACCGTGGATGTTCTGCCCTTCGGTACCGTCTGACTGGCAGATGGCATTACCGTAGTCCATGGTCATTACGTTAATACCAGCCAGCTCAACGCCGACATGGCGCGCATTTTCCAGCACATACAGACCTTCAGCCGTCAGACCGGTCGGCAGAATTGGCAGGGTGTACCAGATCCCGACTTTGCGACCTTCCTCTTTCCACTGAGCCTGAACCTCTTTTACTGCCTGGTTGCGGCGATCGATGGAATCCTGATCGGCCACCCATGTGCCTTCGATGTCAAAATCCAGCACGTTCAGGTTCAGGTTATCAACAATGTCGTAGTAGAGTTTTTGCAGATCTTTCACATTCTTACAGGCAGCCGCCAGCGGGGAGTTATTCGCTCCGCCAATGGAAACCATCACATCGCCACCGGCTTCACGCAGCGCTTTTATTTTGCTGTACTGTGAGTAATCCTGCAGATTATAGGCCGTACCCCAGGTTGGGATGCACTGCTCGCCGCTTTTCGCGACGACAAACGCCATGGTAAAGTGGGTAATGTTTTGCTCTTTCGCCAGTTTCGCCAGATCCGGAATGCTGTTCAGGCTAAAGTCGACGTATGGTGCATAAACGTGGGCAGGCCATGGATTCTTCGGCGTCCCTACGCGCTCTTTGGTGCCAGTCCAGTTGGTATAAATCGCCCATGGGTTTTTATCATACGGCATAACGCCTTTGACTTTCGTCTGAGCGACATAAGGTATCCCTTTGTGCACCGCCAGTTTGCCAGGTTCGTAAAGCGCAATGGAATTGATCTGTGGGGCATTCTTAAATTGTTCCTGGGTGAATTCGACCGTTGGGCCTAACGGTTTCCACGGACGGCCATTGGTGCCGGTCGGGTTCTGGTTACCTGCAATAGAAGGGTTTTCGCCAACGGTATAGTACAGTGCTTCATAAGACTGGCCGTCAACTTTGACCTCGTCCCCTTTGTTGTAAACCTGGCTGGAACGCCAGTCGGGTACTGGCGTATAGAGTTTCCACGGATTGTCGGCACCTGGGGTGAAGGAATAAGCCGGAATGGGCCTGGACGCTTCATATGTCACATCCTGATAAGCGACAATATCATCTTTGGCATAATCTTTTTCGGCGCTGAATGCGTCGTGGGCAACAGGCGTGACGCTCCCGGATTCACAAGTGGTTGGGTTGCCATATTGATCGATTTCCGCTTTTGTGGCATCGCGCACATAACTCCACGGATTATCCCAGTTTTCAGCTGACGCGCCCTGTGGGCAATTATCGGCATTTACATACCAGCGGTTACTATAAACTTTACTGTCAAAAATAACTTCAATGGTGTTTCCACCTGCCTGACCGCTCCAGGCTTCCAGAGCGAATGCGTTTGCGGCGCACGACATCAGGCCTGCCGCGAGAAAATATCGCGAAATAGTATTGAGTTTCATAAAAGATTCCATTCGATAAATATTAGAAAAATATGGGTGAATATACTCTAAATAATTAGAGTGGCGAAGAAACGAGTGTTCTTGCGATTTGCCATATATTGAATATCGCGCGGTTATTATTTATGAACCTGATAGGGCGTCAAATATATAAATGATACAAAATGTTTTTGATTATTTTAATTTAATATGGTTTTAATTTAAATAATCGGATGGGAATATGTAATTTATATTTTGTATATATTTTTTTAAATGTATTCGCGCCGGGCGCAAAAAAAATGCGGACTCAAGGTCCGCAAAAGTTCACGTTGGCTTTAGTTATTTCGAGTATGAGAGAAACTCTCAAAACGGACAGTAGCTTCAAGGGTTAAAGGGGTACCGTTCCGTTTCTGTGGTGCATTATTAAACAGAAAGCTTGATAGGGATAATCGTTCGTTGCTATTCTACCTATCGCTACGAACTATCGTGGCGATGGAGGATGAATAATGAATATTCGTGATCTTGAATACCTGGTGGCGCTAGCCGAACATCGTCACTTCCGACGAGCGGCAGACTCCTGTCACGTTAGTCAGCCAACGCTGAGCGGACAGATCCGCAAGCTGGAAGATGAGCTTGGCGTCATGCTGCTGGAGCGTACGAGTCGCAAAGTGCTGTTCACTCAGGCAGGTTTACTGCTGGTGGATCAGGCGCGCACCGTGCTGCGCGAGGTCAAAGTGCTCAAGGAGATGGCAAGCCAACAAGGCGAGACAATGTCTGGACCGCTGCATATTGGTTTGATCCCAACGGTGGGGCCATACCTGCTGCCGCATATTATTCCTATGTTGCACCAGACCTTCCCAAAACTGGAAATGTATCTCCATGAGGCGCAGACGCATCAGCTGTTGGCGCAACTGGATAGCGGTAAGCTCGACTGCGTCATTCTGGCGCTGGTGAAAGAGAGTGAGGCGTTCATCGAAGTACCGTTATTTGATGAGCCTATGCTGCTGGCGATCTATGAAGATCACCCATGGGCAAACCGCGACTGTGTGCCGATGTCCGATCTGGCGGGTGAGAAACTGCTGATGCTAGAGGATGGCCACTGCCTGCGCGATCAGGCGATGGGCTTCTGCTTTGAAGCGGGTGCTGATGAGGATACCCATTTCCGGGCGACCAGTCTGGAAACGCTGCGTAACATGGTGGCGGCAGGTAGCGGTATTACCTTACTGCCCGCGCTGGCCGTGCCGCCGGAGCGTAAGCGTGATGGCGTTGTCTATTTGCCCTGCATCAAGCCAGAACCGCGCCGTACGATTGGCCTGGTGTATCGTCCAGGTGCGCCGCTGCGCAGCCGTTATGAACAGCTGGCAGAGGCCATCCGTGGGTCAATGGATGGCCATTTCGACAGTGCGTTAAAACAGGCGGTTTAAGCCATTTAGCGCTGCTACCCGATAGGCTTCCGCCATGGTTGGGTAGTTAAAGGTGGTGTTAACGAAGTATTCGATGGTGTTACCACCACCTTTTTGCTCCATTATCGCCTGACCGATGTGAATAATTTCGGCCGCGCGTTCCCCAAAGCAGTGGATCCCCAGAATCTCTTTCGTTTCGCGATGGAACAGGATCTTCAGCGTTCCGACACTCATACCCACGATTTGCGCACGTGCCAGATGTTTAAACTGGGCGCGGCCAACCTCGTATGGAACTTTCATGGCCGTGAGCTGCTGCTCGGTTTTACCGACGGAGCTGATTTCCGGAATGGTATAAATCCCGGTCGGGATATCTTCGATCAGATGCGCGGTAGCTTCGCCTTTTACCAATGCCTGGGCGGCAATGCGTCCCTGATCGTAGGCCGCCGATGCCAGACTCGGATAGCCGATCACATCTCCTACGGCATACACGTGCGGCAGCGCCGTCTGGTACATGCTGTTGACCTTCAACTGTCCGCGGCTGTCGGTTTTTAGCCCAATATTTTCCAGCGCCAGCGAATCGGTATTACCGGTACGGCCATTGGCGTACAACAGGCAGTCGGCTTTCAGTTTCTTACCGGATTTCAGATGCATGATGACGCCGTCATCGCAACCTTCAATCTTCTCGTACTCTTCGTTGTGGCGAATGACCACTCCGCTGTTCCAGAAGTGGTAAGAGAGCGAGTCGGACATCTCTTGATCGAGGAACGCAAGCAGGCGATCGCGAGTGTTGATTAAATCGACTTTGACGTCCATTCCACGGAAGATCGACGCATATTCGCAGCCAATTACTCCCGCGCCATAAATCAAAACATGGCGGGGTTCATGGTGCAGGCTCAGGATAGAGTCGCTGTCATAAACCCGGGGATGGGAAAAGTCGACATCTACCGGATGATAGGGGCGTGAACCACAGGCGATGATGAACTTATCCGCGGTCAGCGTTTCCACCGTGCCGTCGTGGCATTCAAGGGCGAGTGTGTGTTCATCAACAAAACGGGCATTTCCCTGCAAAATTTCACAGTGGTTGCGCTCGTAAAATCCTTGCCGCATACGCGTTTGCTGATTAATAACGTTATCAGCGTGGTTGAGAATATCGGCGAAAGAAGAACGAAGGAGTCGGGAGTGGTCGCTGTAAAGTGGGTTCTGATTGAATTCAATAATACGGCTGACGGCGTGGCGGAGGGCTTTCGACGGGATGGTCCCCCAGTGGGTACAGCCTCCGCCGACGTTATGATAGCGCTCAATCACCGCGACGCGCGCTCCTTGCTTAACCAGACCCATTGCAGCGCCTTCGCCGCCGGGACCGGAACCTATTACTATTGCATCGTAATCGTAGGAATGTGACATGGTCAGGCTTACCTGTTCTTATACATAAAAGCAACAGAATAGTAACATCGTTGTCGGGATAACCCAATTATCGTTGTGCTTTTTTGCGAACTCGAAGCACAAACTGCGCGTAAACAATCATTCACAAAGCCATGCCAACCGCCTAATCTCTGGTATAGTGCCAGCAAGGTATGTGGAAGGATTCAGACATCGTGATGGGCGTTAGAGCGCAACAAAAAGAAAAAACCCGGCGTTCGCTGGTAGAAGCCGCATTTAGTCAACTCAGCGCTGAGCGTAGTTTTGCCAGCCTCAGTTTACGCGAAGTCGCTCGTGAAGCGGGCATTGCGCCAACCTCGTTTTATCGCCATTTCCGCGATGTGGATGAACTCGGCCTGACGATGGTGGATGAGAGTGGTTTGATGCTGCGTCAGTTGATGCGTCAGGCGCGTCAGCGTATCGCGAAGGGCGGGAGTGTGATCCGCACCTCGGTCTCAACATTTATGGAGTTCATCGGCAACAATCCCAACGCCTTCCGTTTATTATTGCGCGAGCGTTCGGGAACCTCCGCGGCGTTTCGCGCAGCGGTCGCTCGTGAAATTCAGCACTTCATTGCGGAACTTGCGGACTATCTCGAACTCGAAAACCATATGCCTCGTGCGTTTACTGAAGCGCAGGCCGAAGCCATGGTCACCATTGTGTTCAGCGCCGGGGCAGAAGCACTGGATGTTGGCGCCGAGCAGCGTCGACAGCTGGAAGAACGGCTGGTATTGCAACTGCGCATGATCGCGAAGGGCGCATTTTATTGGTACCGCCGTGAACAAGAGAAGATGACGCATCACTCCGAGTAACGAGAAGGACGAGCAATGAAACAGTCAGGTCAAGATAAAGGTACGCTGCTGCTGGCGCTGGTTGCTGGCTTATCGATCAATGGCACATTTGCGGCGCTGTTTAGCTCCATTGTGCCATTCTCAGTATTCCCAATTATTTCGCTGGTGCTGACGGTTTATTGTCTGCATCAACGCTATCAAAATCGTACGATGCCTGTGGGGTTACCGGGCCTGGCCGCCGCCTGTTTTATTCTCGGCGTTCTGTTGTACAGCACTGTGGTGCGCGCTGAATATCCGGATATTGGCTCAAACTTCTTCCCAGCGGTTCTGTCTGTGATTCTGGTGTTCTGGATCGGCTTTAAAGTGCGTAACCGTAGACAGGAAATCGTGGAGTAATATTTGTAGGCCGGGCAAGCGAAGCGCCCCCGGCCAGGACATCATTTACTTGGCGGTCAGTAATACTCCGCACTCCATATGGTGCGTATACGGGAACTGATCGAACAGAGCCAGGCGTGAAACATTGTGCGTCTGGCTTAACGTTTCCAGGTTCTTACACAATGTCTCCGGGTTACAGGAGATGTACAGAATTCGCGGGTACGCCTGCACCATTTTCTCTGTTTCGCTGTCCAGACCGCTGCGCGGTGGGTCAACGAAAATGGTTTCACACTGGTAACTCTTCAGATCGATTCCCTGCAAACGGTTGAACTCGCGAACCCCGTTCATCGCCTGAGTAAACTCTTCGGCCGCCATGCGGATAATTTGTACGTTATCAATATGGTTAGCCGCAATGTTGTATTGCGCAGCAGCCACGGACGGTTTAGCGATTTCAGTGGCCAGCACGCGGTTGAAGTTTTGTGCGAGGGCTAACGAGAAATTGCCATTGCCGCAGTACAGCTCAAGCAGGTCGCCTTTTGATCCCCTGGTGACATCAATCGCCCATTCCAGCATCTGAATATTCATGGCGGCATTCGGCTGGGTGAAGCTGTTCTCAACCTGGCGGTAGATAATCTCTTTACCCGCAACCGGCAAGCGTTCGTCAATGTAATCCTGGTCCAGCTCGATTTTGGTTTTGGTTGCCCGGCCAATCAGATGCACGTTCAGGTTTTGCGCCCGTAACGCATCCCGCAGCGCTTCAGCTTCCTGACGCCATTCATCATCCAGCTTTTTATGGTACAGCATCGATACCACCGCCTGATCGCTCAGGGTAGTGAGGTAATCAATCTGGAACAGTTTGTGGCGCAGGACGTGGTTGTTGCGAACACCGTCGATCATTGCCGTCATCAGCGTGTTGATAAGCTCGCTGGCCGCCGGGAAACTGTCGACGCGGATACGGCTTTTGGTCTGGCTGTCGAACATGATGTGGTACAGATCATCCCCGTCATGCCACAGACGAAATTCCGCGCGCATACGGTAGTGGCTGACCGGCGAGCGAAACACTTCCGGAGCCTGTGCATAAAATGGCGTCATTAAGCTCTGCAGACGCACTACTTTTTCAGCTAACTGGGCGTCGTACTGTTCTGTCGGAAGGTGTTCGGGGGTCATGATGCGTCCTGAAAAATAAAAGTACGCGGGGATTGTAGGGATTGCTCAACAGATGTCCAGTCATTGATGATTTCCGATATTGTGATGCGCGGTCTGGACACCAGGTTGTAACAAACTGTAGCATCCGTTTTCCGGTCCTGTGAGTTAAAAGGGAATCCAGTGTGAATCTGGAGCTGACGCGCAGCGGTAAGGAAGGTAGGGGATGAGCGCACCTGGTGCAGACACTGCGGCTTGCCGTGGGAAGTCATCATCTCTTTAAGTTGCCTCCAAGCCCGAAGACCTGCCGGCTAACGTCGCATCTGGTTTTCATCATCGCGTACTATCGGTGGGACCTGCGGCATCCTTCTTATATTGTGGATGCTTTACAATGATTAAAAAAGCTTCGCTGCTGACGGCGCTCTCCGTCACGGCATTTTCTGGTTGGGCGCAGGATTCAGGCCCGGATACCCTTGTCGTTACCGCTAACCGTTTTCAACAACCGGTAAATACCGTGCTTGCGCCAACGGATATTGTTACCCGCGAAGATATTCAGCGCTGGCAGTCAAAAGATCTTAATGACGTGATGCGCCGTCTTCCTGGGGTAGATATCTCACAGAGCGGCGGAATGGGAAAAAGTTCCTCTCTGTATGTTCGCGGCACCGAAGCGCGGCATGTCCTGGTACTGATTGATGGTGTGCCGATGGCGCGGGCGGGCATTAGTAACGCTATTGATATTGGCCAGCTCCCGGTATCGTTGGTGCAGCGCATTGAATACATTCGCGGACCGCGTTCAGCGGTGTACGGCTCCGGCGCGATTGGCGGCGTCGTCAATATCATTACGATGAGCAATGACGATAAATCGCAGATCAATGCCGGTATGGGAACGGATGGTTACCAGACCTATGATGGCATCATAAATAAAAGGTTTGGCGATACGATCGTAACGGCTGCCGGGGCATATGAGACGACCAGGGGCTTTAACATTCAGCCTGACTCTCCCTATCGCGGTGACAGTGACCGGGACGGCTACCGCAACAAGCTGTTCTGGGGAGGCGTACAGCATAAGTTTAACGATAACGTCTCTGGGTTCTTTCGCGGCTATGGCTATACGGCGAATAGCGATTACGATCAGGGTTCATATGGCTATGTTGGCGGCAATGATGAAGCTCAGAATTACACTCAATCCTGGGATACTGGCCTGCAATACAGTTCTGGCATCTATTCTTCTCAGCTGATCGCCAATTATCAGCACCTGAAAGATTACAACTACAGCAACGAGCTCGGTCGGTATGCGGGGGATGCCTCGCTGGATAACATGGAGCAACGTTATATTCAGTGGGGTAATAGTGTTGAAGTTGGGCACGGGGCGGTTAACGGCGGGGTTGACTGGAAACAGGAAAAGCTGACCTCCAGCAGTACAACGAAGGCCGATACTTACAAACGTGATACCACCGGACTCTACCTGACCGGGCAGCAGCAAATCGATAGCGTCACGCTGGAAGCTTCTGGCCGTGAAGATCATGATGAGCAGTTCGGCTGGCATGGGACATGGCAGACCGCTGCGGGCTGGGAGTTTGTTGATGGCTATCGGGCGACTCTCTCCTATGGCACGGGTTTCCTGGCGCCGTCCCTTGGGCAGCAATATGGCGCGACGCGTTTTGCATCGTCTTATGGGCCTGGCATTGCCGCCAACCCAAATCTGAAGCCGGAAGAATCCAGGCAGTGGGAGGCCGGTATTGATGGACTGACCGGGCCGCTGGATTGGCGTCTTTCTGCATATCATTATAAAGTTCAAAACCTGATCGATTATAAAGATAACCAGTACGTCAATCTGAAGTCAGCCACCATTAAAGGTCTGGAGTGGACTGGAAATATCACCACTGGTCCGGTAGATCACCACCTGACGCTGCAATATGTCGATCCGCGTGATGATGAAACTAATAAGGTTCTCTATCGCCGTGCTAAGCAGCAGGTAAAGTATGAGCTGACCGGGCAAATCTTTGAACTCGGCTGGAATGTAATGTATCAGTACCTCGGCGAGCGTTACGATAACGACTACGACAATAAGAGAGATGTAAAAATGGGTGGGGTTAGCCTGTGGGATCTTGGCGTGTCATATCCAATCACCTCACAGCTGACAGTTCGTGGTAAAATCGCCAACCTGTTCGATAAAGATTACGAGACAGTTTATGGCTACGCAACTGCAGGACGGGAATACACCTTGTCTGGCAGCTACACTTTCTGATCCGCGCCCCACTGTGCTGGTGTTTGATTCCGGCGTCGGTGGGTTGTCGGTCTATGACGAGATCCGGCGTCTTCTGCCGGATCTCCACTATATATACGCTTTCGACAACGTCGCCTTTCCTTATGGAGAGAAGAGCGAGGAGTTTATCGTCGAACGTGTTGTTGAGATTGTGACTGCGGTCCAGCAGCGCTATCCCCTCTCTCTTGCGGTCATCGCGTGTAATACAGCAAGCACGGTATCGCTCCCTGCATTACGTGAGAAATTTGCCTTTCCGGTTGTGGGCGTGGTGCCTGCTATTAAACCGGCGGCGCGACTCACGGCGAATGGTGTGGTGGGACTGCTGGCTACGCGTGCAACGGTGAAGCGTTCATATACCCATGAGTTGATTGCACGGTTTGCTAACGAATGTCAGATAGCGATGCTGGGTTCCGCTGAACTGGTGGAACTGGCGGAAGCGAAGCTGCACGGTGAAACCGTTTCTCTGGAAGAACTGCGTCGTGTCCTGCGCCCTTGGCTGCGGATGTCGGAACCACCTGACACGGTGGTGCTCGGATGCACCCATTTCCCTCTATTACGGGAAGAACTTTTACAGGTCCTGCCTGAGGGGACGCGGCTTGTGGGTTCTGGTGCCGCGATTGCGCGTCGTACGGCCTGGTTATTAGAACATGAAGCGCCAGACGCGAAATCAACTGATGAGAATGTCGCATTCTGCATGGCAATGACGGCAGAAGCCGAACAATTATTGCCCGTGCTGCAGCGTTATGGCTTTAAGACGCTCGAAAAACTGGCTGTTTAGGCTGTTTTGGTGGAAAAGTAGGCACTCGGAAGATTATTTTAAATTTCCCCTTGTCAGCCTGAAATAACTCCCTATAATGCGCCTCCAC
>OGJM01000650.1_pt1 | contig 15013 bp, 14 predicted proteins | sample 1572281 | NCBI WGS metagenome assembly OGJM01 (sample SAMEA2582147, study PRJEB24529) | metagenome | reverse complement strand
GTATGATAGGAGTCTCCAAAACTTTTGGTGGGAGTTCGATTCTCTCATCCCCTGTACCTAAAAACACTGCTCAACCGTAAATAGTTGAGCAGTGTTTTTATAATGCTTCTAAAACTTCCCTGGCTTTTTTTATTCTTTCCGCGCTTGTTCTCCAAATTTCATATTCACTCATAGATGCAATTCCCATACTTACATCTTCTTTTCGATACTTCATTTCGCTGTTCAAAGTCACTTTCCCGGACATATGATACGTATGACTTCCCGTCTCTTGATAAAGTTTTGGAATGACGTTTCCATCAACGCCGCCCGCGATTAATATATCTAATTTCCCTTCCGCCTGTTCTACCAGCTTTTTAAGCAGTTCTATTCCCTCTACACAATTATTTTTCTGTCCTGAGGTCAAAATGGTATGAATTCCAAGCCGTTTTGCCTGTTCCAACGTCGCAAATGGATCTTTGCACATATCAAACGCCCTATGAAGTGTAATCGACATATCGCCTGCCTCTTCAATCAACTCCTTCATCTGCTCTGTATGAAGTGAACCATCTGGTCTCAATGTGCCGATGACAACTCCATCTGCTCCAAGTTCCCGAAACATTCTAACTTCTTTTTTTAATAGTTCATGTTCATAATCTGTATAACAAAAGTCTCCAAACCTTGATCTCAGCAACGTATGAATGCGGATATCTACGTTTTCACGAACCGCTTCAAACAATGCTTTTGACGGAGACAGTCCTCCAATTACAAGTCCACTGCACAGCTCGATACGATTTGCGCCACCTTTTTTCGCCTCAATTGCAGATTCTACTGAATCTACACAGCATTCTAAAATATAATCTCTCATAGTTTCGCTCTCCTATTCGACAATTGCCTCTGCGAAAAATACCGGAAGATGAAAATTCGGTGTTTCGCTGCCTATTGGGGCATATGCTCCATAGTGTTCAATTTCAGGGTCCTCTGAAATCTTATAAAAATTACAATAAAAGATTTTTCCAGATTTAATAGCTTCTAAATCGCAGATTTTTTTCAAGAAAGATTCTGGAATCACAAATTCCACAGTCCAATAGTCTTCTTTTATGTCTGCTTGAATTTCTGTTTCCGATACTACATCCTCTGCAATGAACTGTCGATTCTTACGTCCCTTGCCATATTTTGCAAAAAGCGCTCCATTTGAATTTATCTCAAAATTGATATACATGGACTCGTTTGTTAATGTCTCTCCCTCTTCTACAAATGACATAAATACTTCCACCGCACTATCATCACAAACTCGCTCTCTATGCTCTGTTTTAGTCCTTTTCGGATTTTGTTCTTCACATACCATCTTCACAAAAAAACCTTTATTCTCCAAATATCCAAGCCATCCATATGTTTTTGGCTCTTGTGTACTGTTCCACATGTATTTATCAATAACAAAATTTTCGCATTTTTTTATATCTGATTTTTCACAAATTTTCTTTACTGTATATTTCATAATTCCTCCTGTTTAGAAATAAGGAGATGCATGATATGCATCTCCTTATTATTTTTATGTAGTTATCTACACATTAACTATTTACATAATTTTTTGAATTCGTCTGCTACATGCTGTACCTGTGTACCAATGATAACCTGTACGCTTGTTTTTCCTGGACGAATTACACCTGCTACACCTGCAGATTTGATTTTCTTCTCATCTACTTTTGTATAGTCTTTGATTTCAAGACGAAGTCTTGTAATACAGTTGTCGATAGAAGTAACGTTTTCTTTTCCGCCGATACCTTCTAATACGATTCTTGCAACTTCTGTGAAGTTATCGTTTGCCAAAACAACTTTTGTTTCATCATCATCGTCTTCTCTACCCGGTGTTTTCAGGTTAAATTTCACGATTACGATTCTAAATACAACATAGTAAATAACAGCTACGATAAGACCAATTCCTAATAAGTAGATCGGATTCAATGCCATAGGAGCTTTGAAGCTCAAGAACCAGTCAACGAAACCGGCACTAAAGTTAAATCCTGCTCTAACTGGAAGAGCTGCAACAACTGCTACTGTAATACCTGTTAACAATGCGTGTACTACGTAAAGTCCTGGTGCAAGGAACATGAAAGCAAATTCCAATGGTTCTGTAACACCTGTAAAGAAAGCAGATAATGCTGCTGCACCCAAAAGACCTGCTGCAACTTTTTTCTTGTTTTCTTTTGCTGTGTGGTACATAGCCAAAGCACCTGCTGGAAGACCAAACATCATAACTGGGAAGAATCCAGCCTGGTACATACCTGTTACACCTTTTACTCCACCTTCAATCTGTCCCCAGAATTTACCGATATCATCGATACCAGCAATGTCAAACCAGAATACAGAGTTCAATGCGTGGTGTAATCCGAATGGGATTAATAATCTGTTGAAGAATCCGTAGATACCTGCACCGATTGCACCTGCACCCATGATCATCTCACCAAATGATACTAATGCGCCGAAGATTGCTGGCCATGCGAAGAACAGGATAAGTGCTGCCACGATTGACATTCCTGCTGTAACGATAGCAACAGATCTCTTTCCACTGAAGAAAGCAAGCGCTGAAGGAAGCTTTGTTCCTTTAAATTTGTTGTAGCAAGTTGAACCGATCAAACCTGCTAAGATACCTGTAAACTGTGTTGCGATTTTTCCGAATGCCGGAGCTACTTCTTCTACCGGAATACCTTTTAACATACCAACTACTGCTGGTGATAATAATGTTGTGATCATCAACCATGATACAAGTGCTGCAAGACCACCTGTTCCGTCATTATCCTCTGACATACCAACACCAACACCGATAGCAAATAAGATACCCATGTTGTCAATGATAGATCCGCCTGCTTTGATTAAGAAAGCAGCAATTGCGCTGTTAGCTCCCCAACCTGTAGGGTCAATCCAATAACCGATTCCCATTAAAATACTACATACTGGCAATACAGCAACTGGAAGCATTAGGGATTTCCCTAATTTTTGAAGATATTTCATCATAATTTTTCTCCTCCTTTTCTCTCAATCTTTTATGAGTTATCTTCACTTATATAAAAGTCCGCTCTGCAGACTTAAATACCTATTTTACTAATGTCATGACTTCATCTAAAACTTTTACATGTTTTCCAGCTTCTACTTTCACCTCTTTGTAATCCGGTGTATTGCAGACTACAACTGGAGAAATTATTTCAAGACCGGCTGCTTTGATTGCTTCGATATCAAATTCAAGCATCAAATCACCTGCTTTTACCTCCTGTCCTGCTGAAACATGTGCTGTAAACGGCTCTCCTTTTAAATTCACAGTGTCAAGCCCTATATGAATCAAAAGTTCTGCTCCTCCTGCTGTCTTCATAGAAATTGCATGCTTCGTATCGAAAATCATCTCAATTCTTCCATCAACAGGGGCTACCACTTTACCCACTGTTGGAATGACAGCCATTCCTTTTCCAAGAATTTCCTGACCAAATGTCGGATCACTTACTTCAGAAATTGCAACTGCTTTCCCTTCGATCGGCGATCCAATCACTTCTCCTTCTTTTTTTCCAAATCCTAATTTCCCTTTTAATGCGTTTAACATCTCTTCTCCTTTCTATTGCTTGCTTTCTTCCAATTTATGAAGTTCTATATAAATTCTTCTAATATGGACTGCAAGATACGTCATCTCATCTTGAGAGATCGTGTAATTCTGATATTTATTTTTTATATAGTCTACAACCTTTTTACTGCATTCATACTCATGCGGATACATTTTCTGAATCATTAAAGAGAGCTCAGTCTCTCCATCATCCAGCATCTGATTCGAAAAAATTCTTTGTACCAAAAACTTCAGATGTGTTACCAAACGTGAATAATGAAGGCTTTCCTCATCTAGCTTCATTCCAAAAAAATTCTCAATAATACTTAATACCTCACGAATAGTTGTAGTTATTCTCATTGTATTACTCATATCGGAATCATATTCTGCATTCACAATATGAAGTGCAATTGAAGCCGCCTCATCTGTCTTAAATTCGATTCCTAAATCCTTGCGAATCAAAGCGATTGCATATTCTCCAATCAGATATTCACTTGGATAAAAACTCTTCACTTCCCACAAAAGTGGATTAGGAAATTCCATTCCATCCTTTACTCTTGTAATTGCAAAATTGATATGATCAGTTAATGTAATATAAATGTTCTGGTTGATTCGCCTCTTCAAAACACTCTTGGCATAATCTATGATTTCCACAGAAGTCTGTATATGCTCTAATGGCATCGCTTCTAAGAGCTCCTTGAACTTTCCAATCTCACTTTCATCATTCAATCGAAAAATCTTCTCAATTCTCTCTTCTGGTATCTTCTGACCTGCCTTTGTATGGAAACCAAGTCCTTTTCCCATTACTACAATTTCTTTATTCTCATCATCTAATGCACTTACGATATTGTTATTAATTATTTTGACAATCTCCATAAAAAGACTCCTAAAAAATAAAAAACCAAATCAAAGCAGATCAATCATCATAATCTACCAGACTTGGTTTTGCCTGCCGAGCAGTAACAATCCATTAATATTTTTTGTCTAAATCTATGATAACAATATTGTACATGAATGTCAAATACTATTTTATAGATTCTTTATTTTTAATTAAGATTTTGCTAAGATTACACTCTTACTCTTCCTGTCACTTACAAATGTCTGTGTTCCAACTCTCTCAACAGTTTTCTCCTTGCCTGATAATCCGGTAAAACCTTCTCAACATGATTCCAAAATCTTTCTGAATGGTTCATCTCCTTCCGATGTGCCAGTTCATGTACAACCACATAATCTAACACCTCTTCTGGCATAAGTACAAGTTTCCAGTTAAAATTCAAATTGCCCTTGCTACTGCAGCTTCCCCATCTTGTTTTCTGTTCTCGTATCGTAATTCTCCCATAAGTAACATTCATCATCTCTGCAAAATACTCTACACGTTCCGGAATCACACACAAAGCTTTTTGAACTCCCTTCAGCCTTTCCTCTTCTGAAAGAATCTTATTGCTCATCTGTCTTTCTGAAATCTCTTTCAAATGTTTTTCTATCCACTGTTTCTTCTCCTCGATAAACATCTGCACTTGATATTTGGAAATGCCATATGGTGTCCGCACAATTACTTTTCCATCTGTCTTAATCTGAATGCTCATTGTTTTTCTATTCGAACGAATCCAATCATATTTTATCATAACCTAATATCCTTTAAAATCTAGTGTACTGTCTCATTCACTTTCAGCATAATGACACAGAATGAATTTTCAGTCTGCAAGGCGGCGGAGTGAGGCGATGCGGTGGCATCGTCGATTGACGACAACGCAGTAGAGTGGAATTCAGGCAAGTCATTATGCGAAATATGAATGATACAGCACACTAGTATACAATACGGTACAAAAAAACCGCGTAAACACGCGGTTTTTTTATAACAGGGGATGAGAGAATCGAATACCAAAATATATTTTGACTAATTGCCATATTCCCTTGTTATTATGCCATTTCCAGACACTTCCGCTATGTTTGAAATGTGTTCTATCGTGTTCTGGTGTGTTCTATCAAAAATGAATGGAGGAAACGCACATCATCCCCCTTAAATTATGCATTTAACTAAAAGGTAAGTCTTCCCAAGTATAGTCAATATCAATAGTAGATAATTTTGTAATTAAATTCGATAAAATAATTTTTTGCGAAATAACGGTGGAGGTCTTAAACCAATCTAAGAAATCATATACCACTTTACAAGAGACTGATACCCTAAGATTATATCTATATGACGATAAACTAATGTGCTAATTAAATCACCATTATTTTGTATTTTATCTTCAAACAAGTTATTTTTTACTACATCTTCCAATTTTTGTATAAACGTTTCTGGATTATTATTAAAACTTCTTTCAGAAGTGAAAACGTTTATTAATTCATAAATTGAGTTGGCAAAAGTTTGGTATATTCTTTTATCTGAATCTGATATTGACATATTCAAAAAATCTTTTTTATCAATGGCAGATTTCACCTCTAAGAAAGACTCATACCTATCTTTGGGATTTTTCTTCATCATTTTATCTAATATTTCATAATAAGAAAAATCAGATTTATCAATTAGATATTCATTTATTAGACGATTTAGCAATTCAGCCAAATAAAACATATCTGTTTGAGAAGTATATATTCCCTCGCTATATTCTTGTGGTAAAGTATCTGAATTTGCACGATTAATTTCTTCAATCAAACTATCCTCCGATACAAAACCCTGTTCGACAGTTTTTCCGATTCCAAAATCAATAATTTTAACAATTCCATTTTTATCAATTAAAATATTTCCATCTCGAATGTCCCTGTGAATGATACCATGACTTTCAATATACGAGAATCCATCAATTAGTTGAAGAAACAAAGAATCTATTGTGATTTCTTTCCAAATATACCCCTCCATGAAACTCCTTATATCTTCCCCATCTATGTACTCCATAAGAATATAGCCTGTACAAGCGTTTTCATAAAGATAATAATTATATATTCTTACAACATTAGGATGATACAGTTTATACATAATTTTAATCTCATCAATAAAATTTTTAAAAAATTTTTCTTTCATAGAGTCATATTGGGGTTTATACATTTTTGCGACAAAAAGTTCATCTGTAAAAGGATCTTGTAATAAAACAGTTTTTCCAAATGACCCCCCACCTAAATCATTGTTTACCATTACATAGTTTTTTTGTTTTAAAAATGAAACAATATCTCCATTATTTTTCATAAATTTTTACCTCAACTTTTTTATAAATTAAGTATTATATATGTATTTTACCATTAAATTACATTTTTCTCTATAAATTTTGAAGCATAAAAATAAGCCTGTCAATCCCTTTACCGTAGGCACTCGTTAGAGTGGGGATTTACAGGCGGTTTTTAATATTTCTATACCCCATAATACAAACAGGGATATTCCAAGACAGTTTTTTGGAATATCCCTTGATTAATAATAATTTAATTTTCGGTTCGGAAACTGGAAAGAATTTCTATAATTTCTTTCTCTTCGTCGCTTGTGAATTGTCCATTTGGAGATTCGGCTATAAATGAAATATAATCACTGTACCAGAAAGCAAATTCTCCTGTAAATGCACTATGTACATCATCTCTTATGCCTGTCCATGATTCCGGCACAATGGCATAAGATACTGCTCCATCCACATTTTGAAAATCAGTATCCGTCTGCATATCTAACTGCCCTGTAACCTTTAATTTTGCAACCATAAAACCTCCGAGATCGGAATAATCAGTAGCTTGAACATATCCCGGAATGAATTGAGAGTCTCCCACTTTTGAAATTTCTACACGTTTCATTGCAATGGAAGAGCCAATGCCTAGCTGACCTTCTGCGATGCCTCCTATATGAGAGAATGTTATAGTTGCTCCAGTACTATTTGATAAAATAACAGTTTCTCCGGTTTGTGTAACCTCTTCTTTTGTTACAGTCCAATTATTAGGATAGTCAAATATAAAATTAGGGTATGTAATGCCCTTTACTATTGAAAACTGTGTAGTGTATGTATTGGATAATTCAATAACTGTGTTCTGTTCTTCGGATTGTTCTTCTTGACTATCTGATAATTCATTTTGAGATTCTATTTCTATTGTATTTTCTTCCGATTCTTCTGTTGTATCACTTTTTCCGCTTTGTACCTCACTAATTTCTGTAGATTTATTGTCTACATTTTTACCACAGGCTACAGAGATAATTCCCATAATAACGATTGTCAGTGTCAATAAAATATATTTTCTTTTCATTGTTATTTCCCCTTACAGCTTTAAAATATTATATTTTTGCAACCTTTCTTTCCTTGTGTTTCCTGTTTTCACATCCACAGCATTTACACTTGTAAATAACGTCATAATATTCGAGAACACCCGGAACATACTGAGTTGTTGTATATGTCCTTCCGTCATCTCCTTTTTGTTCGACATCCACTTTGACAGAGATTTCTTTACTGCCAAGTACCTGTTCTCCCACTCGTTTTAAGGCAAATAATTTCCCGCAAGTCGGACACCGTTTTTTCCATCCTATTACAAGTATGATTCCTATAACAATAGTCATGACGATCAAGCCGTTTTTAACTTCTGCCATCATCAGTATGTATGGAACAGCAATCAAAGGCAATACTATTTCCTTTAGACAATACTTGATATAGGTTCTAAAGTATGAATCTATGAATAGCCATACGATAGGAATTATTGTAAATAGCAGGCAGATTATTCCATAGAGTTTAATATATAACTTGATTACGCTGGTGTTTCCAATGTAATCGCTATATAGCCATGTTTGAAACCATTCTGTATTTTGAATAGCATTAGTAACAGCTATATAAATCACTGGCAAAGTACATAATATCAAAATCATAAGTACGACAAGAAACATTCCGATTCTTTTTAGTCCTCTGTTTTTTCTGAAATAGGATATACATAAAAGCAATACAGAAAATATGATAATAGCTATCAACCCAAATTCACAATCTGCATAACGTCTAAAGGGCATATATTCTATATTTTGTAAATATACTTCTCCCGTTTGTTCATATCCAATTCTCACAAGAAATTGGATATAATAAACGACTGCTAAAAATACAAAAAATATTTTTGATAAGTAGCATAACAGACAACTTGTGGTTTCCAGTGGATTTGTCCGCAACTCCTGTTTGAATACACTTATTTGAGTGCTTATTCTTCCGCTAGGATTTATTTTATCTATTTTATCCTTAAAATTGTTTTGAGGTTGCTGTTCGGCATATCCCTGTGCCTGCATTACTGCAAGAATACGCTTTCCACGTACCATAATACATTCATTCACTGTTTTAAAGAACTCCTCAAACTCTTTTATAGTTGTAGGAAGTGGATTATTAAGTGAATGGCTTTTGAAAAATTTTTTTGGAATCCCATTTTTATCAACAAAGGATTCCATATAGTTCTGCTGAACAAACCGCTCCCATGTCTCAAAGCGCTCTAACCACATCTGGCAATTTAAAATGCTTGTCTGTTTATTTCTGTCATTAGCAAATAGAATTTCCAACGCCCGATTATTGATATACTCGCTATGTCCGGGATTGTCCATATACCACTGATAAATTTGACATAATGTTAAATCCCAATAATCCCATTCCCCATAGTTACTTCTTCCTACATTGAACCCCGGAGGTACAGGCATAAAATTCCCGATAGAATGTCCTAATTGAATAAAGCGCCCAGCGTGATAAGATAAATCAATCTTTTTGTGGTTTCTTAATATAAACAATTCCCAAGAATCAGTTTCCTCAATCATATGTGTACCAGTTTTCAACTTGGCATATTCTTTTAAAGTAGTCCATATGCTCGTCATAGTATCGCCCCTAAAGACGGTATCACTGGTTCTAAGCTGATATTTCATAGGAATTGCATTTCCGTTTCTGTCCGTCTGATGTTCTATAACAGAACTTGTCAGCCAACTATAAGTTTGAGGAAATGATTCTATAACCCCTCTGCTGACATCACAATCAAAATTTTTCAATTCTCTGTCAGACAAATGGGCAGAGAGTTTGTAAATACAGAATTTTATAAGGTTTCGTGTAGAGGGATTCTTCTCGTTCCGGTAAACTTCCATATAGTGAGATAACACATTTACACCGGAAAAATTGGCTTTTTCTGTCAACAATGCCATTAGTTCGTCTTTTACATCATAGTCATACTGATATTTCATGTTCTGATTCTCCTGTATTTTTTTCTTATTGTATCATCACTGCTTTTTGTTTGCAATGCATTTAGCAATACTGTACGCAATGCATATTAATCTTCGAAAATGCAATATTCTATAAATAACAGGAGGTATTGCATATGGCGTTTCAATTAAAATCTGATAAAAAAGAAACTGAAAATAAGACAATTCGCTTTCCGTTACCTTTGATCGAAAGGATAAACGAGGCAATAGAAAACCAAGAAGTGAGTTTTTCGGGATTTGTAATACAGGCGTGTGAATATGCTTTGGCTAATATGGATAATACGAAAACTAAGAGATAAGGGAGAATTATAATATTGAGCGATAATGGATATATAGCAGGATATAGTTTCGACCAGTGGAAAGAAATGGAAGAAAGGTTTGAAAAAGATTTTGAAAATTCGGTTAAATACAACAAACCATTCAGCGTATTGATAAATGAAGTTCTCAAGGATGAAACTGCTGGTAAATTTGAAACAAAAACAGGACTTACTCAAAATATGTTATCTAGATTAAAAAATCGTGTTGATAGCGCAAATCCCTCACAGAAGAATACTATTATCACAGTATGCGTTGCATACGACTTAGATTTAATGATGGCGCAAGCTCTTCTTTATAGTCAAGGTTCAATGTTAAATCGTTTTAATAAAAATGATTATGCATATTCTTTTATATTAACTCAATGTAGAGGGAAATCGGTAGATGAATGTAATGAAATATTAAAAAAATTAGGAATTGAAGAAGGATACCTGTTAGGAGAATATGCTCGGAAGCCACGAAAAAAACGTAAATAAGTCTTTAGTTGAAAGTACACATCGGATATGATGTGTATTTTTTTAAATTTCATGTACTTCACATGTACAAAACAAGTGAACAAACCTTTTAATTATGTTAAGGGAAAATCTTGATTTTTCAAAAATCCCTTATATTCACAGCGTTTTGAGACTGTACTTGTCATGTATGGTGCGATTTATTTAAGTACCTTATAATACAAACATAAGTTGCGCAACTTCAAAAATATTTTTGGAGGTATAAATTTTATGAAACTAAACGAAGTGATTTTTTCTTTTGAAGAAACTTTTGGAGACTTAATGTTAATTGGAACTCCCAAAGAGGTGTTTCGATATGTGGACGGTAAAAAGACAGAGGAACTAGAGGCAATCGGATATCCAGTTATTTCAACCAAACTATGGGAAAAATTTATTATAAAAGTAAAAGAAAAATCTCCCTCTGTCATTTTTGAGGGAAAACCTGTTCCGGTTACTTTTACAAACATTGATGCTAAACTCTGGCAGGACTTTAAGAGTAATGATATTAAAGTCAGCGCTACCTCTGATAGTATCGAATTATTAACAACACATAACTCTACTAGATTGAAAATGAACAAAGGAGACGCATAATTATGAAATATCATAAAGTAAGACCATACTCTTTTTGGTGGTTGAAATGGTTTTATATACTATATAGTGTTATTTTAGCACTTTGTACTATTTCTTATCTGATAACAAGAAATAATAAAACACTTCTGGGAGTAATGGCTCTGTGTGTCGGAGGCATAATCTATGTTGCGTTCATCTGGCGTATGAAGTGGTATAAGGCGAGTAAGTTCACTCGCCTTATACAGAAACATATAGAAGAAAATTCCTTATTTGAGACACGGCAGAAAGGCAGAAGAACTGTATATACATTTTATCCCAATGTGAAGTGGAAAGCGGATGAAGAAAATAATATTCTTTATATCCGTTTTGAATTGCCGGGAAATAAAATTGATTTAAGAGGACTGGAAAGGAATCTGGCTGACCGCTTGAAAAAAATCTGTCTTAATGTATATGAGACATACGGCTCTATCGAATATTCTTTTCAATTAAACAAAGAAAACAGGCTTATAATTTCTTCAAAGGAAGATATACAAGCGGATGATGAAAATAAAAGCATTGCCCTATCTCCCTCTTTTTCGTGGAAATACAGAGAAACGCCACACCTCGCCATAATCGGGACGACAGGATCTGGCAAGACTACTTTTATACGCTTTATTATTGCAAATTTACTCAAACAAGGATTTCGAGTTCTGTATCTTGACATAAAGCGTGATACTGAAATGGAGTGTTTTTGTCGTGGAAATGTTGCGATTACATATGCTTATGAACCTAGCCATATTGCAAAAGAAGTTGCTGATATCGCGGATGAAATTCGTACCAGAAAAAAGAGTATAAATGATATGGAAGAAAAATATGACGTGGAAAAAGGACATGACTATGGTTTCAATCCAGTATTTGTAATATGTGATGAGATTATTTTAATGAAACTTGTATTCCCGGACAAACTTTATAAAGAAACAATTACACAAATCAACTCTATTATAGTCAGTGGACGGAGTAAAAATATATTTGCCGGATTAATTTCACAATCTGGATTAGCTGAATATTTTGGAAACAGTGGGATTCGTGGGAATATTGGTTTAAAGGTGGCACTAGGGCAATTAACCACTTCGGAATACCGTATGATATTCGGAGAAGAATTTTCCGATATAAAAAATCTGCGCTATAACGAAATCGGCTCTGGCTTGATTATGAGACATGGTGTAGACAGCCGACCACGGGAATTTGTCTCGCCATATATTGAGCAGGGGGTACTTGATTGACAGGATAATATAAAGTGTTTTGCCCCAGTGACCGCCAGAGGCGGGAAACTGGGGCGGACAACCCCTTTAGTATTACAAGGGGTTGTAGCAATACTTATTTTATCCAGTAATATCAAGGCTTTTACAATGCTACTAGAATTTGTCGCATGTAGGAGGATAAAATGACTGGAAATAATATCATGCAAAAAACAACGGATAGACAGGCTCGGAAATATACTATCACCTTGAATAATCCACTGGATATGAATCCACCTATGACACATGAGCAGATTAAAAAATCAATCGGTGAACTTTGTTCTGTGACATATTGGTGTATGGCTGATGAAGTCGGGGTAAAAGAGCAGACACCTCACACGCATATATATCTGTATAGTGTCAGTCCGATACGCTTTTCAACGATTAAACGTAGGTTTAATCAAGGGCATATCGAATCTGCATATGGCTCTTCAACAGAAAACAGGGATTATATTCTTAAAGCCGGGAAATGGAAAAATACTGCAAAAACAGAAACCTCTATCCCCGGCACGTTTGAAGAATTTGGTATTATGCCGGCAAAGGAAACCATGAGTGAAAAAGGGGAACTCCAATTCATTTATGATATGATTGAAAGCGGAATGAGCACAGCAGAAATATTAAAGGCTTTTCCGCAAGCTATGCGCTATCTGGATAAGATAGACCGTGCAAGACAGCTTTTAATAGAAGATGAGTATAAAAATACGTGGCGAGAATTGACTGTAACATATATATACGGTAAAACGGAAACAGGAAAAACACGCTCTGTTATGGAGAAATATGGATATAGCAATGTTTTTAGAGTGACCGATTATACACACCCCTTTGACAGTTACAAAAATCATAAAGTGGTTATTTTTGAAGAATTTAGGAGTAGTATCAAAATACAGGATATGCTAAATTATCTTGACGGCTATCCATGCGAATTGGTTGCACGGTATAGCAATAAAATAGCCTGCTATCTTACGGTCTTTTTGATTAGTAATATTTTACTGGAACAACAATATGTTAATATACAGGCAGAAAGCCCGGAAACATGGAAAGCATTTTTAAGAAGAATACATAAGGTAATTTATTATCAAGACACGGATACAATCATTACATATAATTCCGTAAAAGAATATTTAGAAAGAAACAGCGGATTTCACACTATAACAAAAGAAGAACAAGGACGCTTGCCTTTCAATCTGAAATAGGAGGGATACCATTAAAGAAATGTACTACAATATCAGATTCTAATGTATTGAAGTACGCTGTTGAGAATGGTATACTGAACCCGGATGATGTGCGTAAAGAGATAATGAAAAGAGAAAATGAAAAATATCTTGAAATGCATAATCACAAAATCTGGTTTGATGAAAAAGCGAATCAGTGGATGACCTATATAGACGAACCCTCTGCAAAAAGGGGGTTCGTTTTGAAAAGGCGAAAGGAAAAGGCGTACCTTGAAAAATTAATCATTGAGCATTATCGTGCTATTGAAGAGAAACCTCGGATTTCTGACATTTTCCATGATTGGTTGACGTTAAAATTCAAGTATGGAGAGATCAGCGAACAGACGAAAACCAGATATGAAAATGATTTTAGAAGATTTTTCGCGGATGATAATGAAATCTGTATGAAATATATAGCTGATATTACAGATATAGAACTGGAAATGTTTATTAAGGGAAATATCAAAAGGCATAAGCTAACCAAGAAGACTTATAACGGCTTGAAAATTCTCATAAAAGGAATATTCCGGCACGCCCGGAAGAAAAAGCTGACTGATATTATTATCTCTGTATTTTTCGATGAACTAGACCTTTCTAAGAATATTTTTACTATACAGGAAAAGAAAAGTGATGAAGAAGAAGTGTATAGTGAAGATGAAATTCCGCTGATAAAGGATTATCTTCTTCAGAAAGATACTCTCCGTTATCTGGGCGTCTTGCTTGTTTTTGTAACAGGCATGAGGGTAGGTGAATTATCCGCTTTAAAACCGGAAGATATTCAGCTTAAAGAAAAAAGTGGTTCAATCCATGTTTGCCGGACAGAAGTCCATTATAGCGTAACAGACGAATACGGTAAGAGAAAAAATGTTGTCAAAGTACAAAATTTTGCAAAATCCGAGGCGGGAAACAGGCGTATTATTCTTAATAGCTTTGCAATACAGATTATAAAACACATTAGGGAACTGAATCCCACTCCTAAAGAATTTCTTTTTGAAGAAAACGGAGAAAGAATTAAAATCAGAGGGTTCAGCGGAGCATTGAGGCGAACCTGTAAAAGTCTTGATATTCCATTCAGACCAATGCATAAAATCCGAAAAACCTACGGTACTACACTTCTTGACAATCAAGTGTCAGAAACTCTTGTAGCGTACCAGATGGGACACTCGGATATATCAACAACAAAAAAATATTATTACCGTAATAATAAAACAAATGAACATAAAGCAGAGGAAATAGAAAGAGCCCTTTCAGCTATCTGATACAGCATGAAAAAGGCTCTTTTCTATTTGTGTTCTACCTTGTGTTCTATTTTATTCCAGACATGAAAAAACCGCCGAAAATCGACGGTTTCTAGCAGGGGATGAGAGAATCGAACTCCCACCAAAAGTTTTGGAGACTCCTATCATACC
>OGJM01000574.1_pt1 | contig 16626 bp, 9 predicted proteins | sample 1572281 | NCBI WGS metagenome assembly OGJM01 (sample SAMEA2582147, study PRJEB24529) | metagenome | reverse complement strand
TACACTCTTTCCCTACACGACGCTCTTCAGATCTATCGTAAAAAAATCAACTTTTTACGCCGGTGGTTTTTTTTACCATAAAAATTTCAACTTTTCCGTGAGGTATCTTCATGGTTTTTTCCCCGGATCCGCTTTACAATAAGATCATCAAAGAAATAGTTCTTTGGGGAACAAAAACAAATTGGGAGGTTACACAATGAAGAAGAAAATTCTAGCAGCAGTAATGGCAGCAACCATGGTATTCAGCCTTGTAGCATGCGGCTCCTCTGATGCAGGCAGCAACGCAGCAACCGGAAGTGCAAACGCAGCAACCGGAAGTGCAAACGCAGCAACCGAAAGTGCAAGCGCAGGAACGACCAGCTCCAGCTCCTCCGGAGATATGATCAAAGTCGGCATCATCAATAACGACCCCAACGAGTCCGGTTACCGTACCGCAAACGATAAGGATATGAAGAATGCCTTTACCGAGGCTAAAGGCCACGAAGCATCTTTCGCATACAGCTTAAAGAACGATGAGCAGATCACTGCAGCACAGAAGTTCATTCAGGATGGCGTTGACTATCTGCTTCTGTCCGCAGCAGATACCGCAGGTTGGGATTCCGTATTGAAGGATGCACAGGATGCAGGTATCAGAGTTATCCTCTTCGACCGTACCATTGATGCAGATGAGAGCCTGTATGAGGCATCCATCGTATCCGATATGGCAAAGGAAGGCCAGACCGCAGTTGACTGGTTAAAGAGCCAGAACTTAAGTGAATACAACATTATCCACTTACAGGGTGTTATGGGTTCCGCAGCACAGCAGGGACGTACCGGTGCTCTGGATGACGCAGCAGCAAACGACGGATTCAATCTGGTAACACAGCAGACCGCTGAGTGGAACGCAGAGAAAGCACAGCAGATCGTACAGTCCGTAATCGACGCAGGTACTCCTTTCAACGTAATCTACGCTGAGAACGATGATATGGCTAAGGGTGCTGTAGCAGCTCTGGATAAGGCTAATATCTCCCACGGCGTTGGTAAAGACGTTATCGTTATGGGCTTTGACTGCAACAAGTGGGCTCTGGAAGAACTGAAGGCAGGCAACTGGAACTACGATGGACAGTGCAATCCTTTCCAGGCTTCCTACATCGATGACATCATCAAGAAGCTGGAGAGCGGCGAGACCATCTCCGAGAAGACCATCATCATGGATGAAAAAGGCTTCGATGCAACCACCATTACTCAGGAAGATGTAGACAACTACGGTATCTAATCTGACGTAAACGACCAGAAGCGCGGCGCATGCTAGCTCCGCGCTTCTTTTATCAAAAGAGTAACTCTGAATAGTTACAGATTAAGGGGTGAAACTTTTGGACAATAACACAGTATTGGAAATGAAAAATATTCACAAAAGCTTTCCCGGAGTACGTGCTTTAAAGGGAGTGGATTTTACACTATGTGAAGGTGAAATTCATGCATTAATGGGTGAAAATGGCGCTGGAAAATCAACTTTGATCAAGGTTCTTACTGGTGTTTATGGAAAAGATGAAGGACAGGTTTATATCAAGGGGCAGGCACAGGCAGTCAGCATTCGTTCGCCGCAGGATGCGCAAAAATTCGGGATTAGTACTGTATATCAGGAAATTACGCTCTGTCCGAATCTTTCTGTGGCAGAGAATATGTATATAGGAAGAACAAATAAAGTCTGCCAAAACTGGAAGAAAATGAACAAAGATGCGGATAAGATTTTACAGTCTCTTGGAATTCCGGCAAGAGCGAGTCAACAACTATCCAGCTGCTCTATTGCAGTACAGCAGATGGTAGCTATTGCACGTGCAGTGGATATGGACTGTAAAGTTTTAATTTTAGATGAACCGACATCTTCTCTGGATGATCAGGAAGTAGAAAAATTATTCAAGCTAATGAAAGACCTCAAATCAAGAGGTGTTGGAATTATTTTTGTCACACATTTTTTGGATCAGGTATATGAGGTATGTGATAAGATTACGGTTCTTCGAGACGGAGCCCTTGTTGGAGAATATGAGATTAAAGATCTTCCGCGAGTCAAACTGGTATCGAAGATGCTTGGAAAAGAACTTGATGATGTTGCAGAAATTAAAGACGACAGCATTGTGTACAAAGCAAAGACAGATATTCCGGTATTTGAGGCAGAAGGACTTCAGAGCAATGCGGGAATCAAACCGTTTAACTTCTATATCAAAAAGGGAGAGGTAAATGGATTTACAGGATTGCTCGGTTCCGGACGAAGTGAATGTGTTCGAGCAATTTTCGGTGCAGATAAAGTGATTCGTGGAACAGTTAAGAAAAATGGAAAAGTTGTAAAGATTACAAAACCAATCGATGCTATGAGACAAGGAATTGCATATCTTCCGGAAGACCGTAAGAGAGATGGTATTATTGGAGATCTTTCGGTAAGAGACAATATTATTCTTGCACTTCAGGTTATGAAAGGGTTCTTTAGACCATTTTCTAAGGCAGAGGCAAATAAATTTGCAGAAGAATATATTAAATTGCTTTCTATTAAGACAGCGTCTGCAGATACGCCGATCAAATCATTGTCAGGTGGAAATCAGCAGAAAGTAATTCTTGCAAGATGGCTTTTGACGAAACCCGAATATTTGATTTTGGATGAGCCTACACGTGGTATTGATATTGGTACTAAAATTGATATTCAGAAACTGGTATTAAAACTTGCTTCTGAAGGTATGAGTGTTACATTTATTTCTTCAGAGACAGATGAGATGCTCCGCACATGTTCCAGATTGATTGTAATGCGCGACCGTAAAGTGGTAGGGGAACTTTCAGATAAGGAGCTTTCACAGAGCATGATCATGAATACAATTGCAGGAGGTGAAAAGTGATGAAGACAAAAACAGGAAATAGTTTAAAAGCTATGGATAGATTTAATGGACTGTTTAGAAAGCAGATTTTTATACCGATTGCCGCCCTTGTAATTTTGGCATTGTTTAATCTGATTGTAGATCCATCTTTCTTTAAAATAACATTGGGACATAATGCAGCGGGAGATCCGGTTTTGTCTGGATATCTTATAACAATATTGGATTACGGATCAGAACTTGCAATTCTTGCAATTGGTATGACGCTTGTCACGGCGGCTTCCGGAGGACAGGATATCAGTGTTGGTGCAGCGATTGCAATATCAGGAAGTGTTGTACTTCGAGTCCTTTGTGGAACAAACTCAAGACCTGACGAACTTCAGGCACCGATTATTGTAGCATTTTTAATCAGTTGTCTTGTAGCAATGCTATTTGGGGCGTTTAATGGTGTGCTGGTTGCTCATTTTAAGATACAACCAATGGTTGCGACATTGATCCTATATACGGCAGGGCGCTCTATCGCAGCTTGGATTAACAACAATGAACTTCCAATCGTAAGTGATAAGACATTTAGTTACATAGGTGGATTTATACCGGGTATTCCAATTCCAACACCGTTTTTCATTGCAGTGTTGTGTATGATTATCATTGCCCTGGCAATGAAATTTACAAATTTGAAGTTATATACACAGGCAGTTGGTATCAACGAATTTTCATCTAGATTGAATGGTTTGAATCCGACATTTATCAAGTTTTTATCATTTGTAATCTTAGGCGTATGTGTGGCGGTGACAGGGCTGATTAAAGTAAGCCGTTTATCTTCTATCAACTATTCTGTTATTGCCAAAGATATTGAGATGGATGCAATTTTAGCCGTTGCCCTTGGCGGAAATGCTTTGAATGGCGGAAAGTTTAATATGGCAGCATCTATTCTTGGCGCATATGTAATTCAGTTCCTTACAACAACATTGTATAAATTCAATGTGCAGGCAGATGCTCTTCCGGCATATAAAGCAGTTGTTGTTATCGTACTTGTTGTGTGCAGTGCACCGACAGTAAGAGAGTGGTTCAAAGTACTTGGAAAAAAAATAAAAACAAAACCAGAAGTAAAGGAGGTCGGTTAATATGGCAGCAGTTAAGAGCAAACCTATGGCAGCAAAACCAGCAGGTAAATGGAAATTAGGAAATATGACCGACACAAACATGCTGCTTTCGATTACGGTTGTTGTATTTTTCCTGATGTATATCGGAGCAATTCTTTTTCAGGGAGGCGGCTTTTTAAAACCACAGACTTTTTTTAATATTTTAAATGCAAATGCAGCTTTGTTGATTCTTTCAGTAGGTATGAGCATTGTTATGATTACCGGGGGAATTGATATCTCTGTGGGTGGTGTGACAGCGCTTGTAAGTATGAGTTGTGCGGTTTACTTGGATTACCATGATGGAAATGTCATTGGAGCGATGGCGATTGCAATTGCGATTGGTCTTGCATTCGGAATTGTACAGGGAATTCTTGTTGCGTATCTTGATATCCAGCCATTTATTGTTACATTGGCAGGAATGTTTTTCGCAAGAGGTATGACAACAATCATCAATAACGATCCATTCAATGTGCAGAATGAATCATTTGTAGCATTGAAAAATACACGTATTATTGTACCTGGCTTTGGCTCTGTGAATCGTTTGGGTAAATACGTAGATGCCTATGTAGAGATTGGTGTAATCGTTGCAATTCTTGTTGTAGTAGTAATGTTCTGTGTTTTAAGATGGACAAAACTTGGCCGTTCACTTTATGCAGTCGGTGGAAATAAACAAAGTGCGTTGATGCTTGGAATTAATGTAAAGAGAACAAAATTCCTTTCACATCTGCTTTGCAGTGTGCTCGCAGGAATCGGTGGATTCGTATACTTTTTGTATGTAGGTTCAGGCTCACCGTCCCATGCAACTGGTATGGAGATGAATGCAATTGCATCATCTATCATTGGTGGAACGATGCTGACAGGTGGTGTAGGAAATATTATAGGTACATTCTTTGGTGTGATTTCACTTAGCACGATTCAGAATATTGTATCGTCAGCTGGTCTCGATGAGGCATGGTGGACAGGAATTACCGTTGCGGCAATGCTTTGCCTGTTCCTTGTGATCCAGAGTATTGTAATGGCACGTAAGAAAAAATAAATAGTATACTCCGAGGGTTTCCGCCAGGGGAGCCCTTGTTGTACATAGTCAGATTAAAAAATTGCGAAATATTAGGAGGGAAACATAATGCTAAAAACAAAGAAATATCAATTTTGGTTTTGCACAGGGTCACAGGATCTGTATGGAGAGGAATGTCTGGAACATGTAGCAGAGCATTCACGCATTATCGTAGATAATTTAAATCAATCGGGAAATCTTCCATATGAGGTAGTGTGGAAACCGACATTAATCACAAATGAATTGATTCGGAAGACATTTAATGATGCAAATATGGATGAAAATTGTGCAGGGGTCATTACATGGATGCACACATTTTCACCTGCAAAATCATGGATTTTAGGACTACAGGAATATAGAAAACCATTGCTTCATCTGCATACACAGTTTAATCAGGAGATTCCGTATGATAGCATTGACATGGATTTCATGAATGAAAATCAATCGGCGCATGGAGACAGAGAGTATGGACATATCTTCAGTCGCCTTGGAATGGAACGAAAAGTCGTAATGGGATATTGGGCAGATGAAGATGTGCAAAAGAGAATTGGTTCATGGATGAGAACAGCAGTAGGTGTCATTGAAAGTAGTCATATCCGTGTGATGCGTATTGCAGACAATATGCGAAATGTTGCAGTGACAGAAGGAGATAAGGTTGAAGCACAGATAAAATTTGGCTGGGAAGTAGATGCTTATCCGGTAAACGAGATCACAGAGATGGTCGACAGTGTTTCAAAAGGAGATATTGATACACTTGTAGAAGAATATTATGACAAATACGAAATTCTTTTAGAGGGGCGCAGCGAGAAAGAATTTCGTAATCATGTGGCAGTACAGGCAGGAATTGAGATTGGGTTTGAACGTTTTCTGGAAGAAAAGAATTACCATGCTATTGTGACTCATTTCGGGGATTTGGGTGGATTAAAACAACTTCCGGGACTTGCAATTCAGCGTTTGATGGAAAAAGGCTATGGCTTTGGCGCAGAAGGGGATTGGAAGACAGCGGCAATGGTACGTGTTATGAAGATTATGACAGAAGGAATGAAAGAAACAAAAGGAACTTCTTTTATGGAAGATTATACTTACAATTTAGTACCTGGAAAAGAAGGAATTTTGCAGTCACATATGCTTGAAGTTTGTCCAACAATTGCAGATGGAAAGATTTGTATAAAAGAGCAGCCTCTTTCTATGGGAGACAGAGAAGATCCTGCAAGACTTGTGTTTACCGCAAAGACAGGTCCGGCAATTGCAACATCATTGATTGATCTTGGTGACCGTTTCCGCTTGATTATCAATGATGTGGACTGTAAAAAAGTAGAAAAGCCAATGCCGAAACTTCCGGTCGCAACTGCATTTTGGACACCGCGTCCAAATCTGCAGACAGGAACAGAGGCATGGATTTTGGCTGGAGGTGCACATCATACGGCATTTTCTTATGATTTGACAGCGGAACAGATGGGAGATTGGGCAGCAGCAATGGGAATTGAGGCAGTCTATATTGATCAGGATACAAGGATTCGCCAGTTTAAAAATGAACTGTTATGGAATAGTGCTGTGTATCGGAAATGATATTTGTTTGGAGGGAAAATAGATGGGCAATGTAAAAGAGACAATTGAAAGTGGAAAGGCAGTGCTTGGAATAGAATTTGGTTCGACGAGAATTAAAGCAGTTTTGATTGATGAGGAACATGTGCCAATCGCATCTGGGGATTACGCGTGGGAGAATCGTTTAGATAATGGAATTTGGACTTATACTTTGGAGGATATCTGGACGGGGCTTCGTGAAAGTTATGCAAAAATGGCAGCGGATGTCAAGGAAAAATACAATGTAACGATTAAACAGCTTGGGGCGATCGGTTTTAGTGCAATGATGCACGGTTATATGGCATTTGATCAGGAAGGAAATTTGCTTGTGCCGTTTAGAACATGGAGAAATGGAATCACAGAGCAGGCGGCAGAAGCGTTGACAGAATTATTCCAATATAATATTCCGCAAAGATGGAGCATTGCACACTTGTATCAGGCAATTTTAAATAAAGAAGAACATGTGAAAAAAGTGGCATTTTTTACAACACTTTCAGGATATATTCACTGGAAATTAACCGGGCAGAAAGTACTTGGCGTAGGAGATGCATCAGGAATGTTTCCAATTGATCCAAATACGAAAAATTATGATGAGAGAATGATTCAGAAGTTTGATACACTTGTGGAAGGAGAAGGATTTTCCTGGAAAATAGAAGAGATTTTACCAAAAGTGTTACAGTCTGGAGAACGAGCTGGGATGTTGACACAGGAAGGTGCGAGGCTTCTGGATATAAGTGGAAATTTGGAATCAGGTATTTTGCTTTGTCCACCAGAGGGTGATGCCGGAACCGGAATGGTAGCGACAAACAGTGTGCGAAAAAGAACAGGAAATGTATCTGCGGGAACATCTGTTTTTGGAATGGTTGTATTAGAAAAAGAGCTGGAAAGGGTGTATCCGGAGATTGATCTTGTGACAACACCGGATGGCAGTCTTGTCGGAATGGTTCATGCAAATAACTGTACATCAGACTTGAATGCATGGGTGGGACTCTTTCGAGAATTTGCAGAAAGTTTTGGCATAAAAGTAGATATGGACAGTCTGTTTGGGACATTGTATCGGAAAGCCTTGGAGGGAGATGACGATTGTGGCGGTCTGCTCTCCTACGGATATCTTTCAGGAGAAAATATCACTGGAGTGGCAGAGGGAAGACCGTTATTTGTGCGTTCGCCAAAGAGCAATTTTAATTTGTCAAACTTTATGAGAGTACATTTATTTACATCACTTAGTGCATTAAAAATTGGTATGGATATTATGATGAAAGAGGAACATGTTGAAATAGATACAATTTTAGGACATGGAGGACTTTTTAAGACCAAAGGAGTAGGACAGAAAATTCTTGCGGCGGCTATCAATGCTCCAGTATCGGTCATGGAGACTGCGGGAGAAGGAGGTCCATGGGGAATGGCATTGCTTGCTGCTTATATGATTCAGAAGGAAGAACAAGAAAGTCTTGGGGATTATCTTAGCAAAAAGGTATTTTCAGGAAATGCAGGAGTCAGCATGGAACCGGACGCAAAAGATGTGGAAGGATTTGAGCGCTTCATTGAAAGATATAAAAATGGAATTGCTATTGAGCAGTCTGCATTAAAAAATTTAGTATGAGGAGGAAGGCATGATGTTAGAACAATTGAAAAAAGAAGTATATGAGGCAAATATGCTGCTTCCGAAATACGGATTAGTAACATTTACCTGGGGCAATGTCAGTGGAATTGATAGAGAAAAAGGGTTGTTTGTCATTAAACCGAGTGGAGTAGAGTATGATTTGCTGACACCGGAAGATATGGTGGTTGTTGATTTAGATGGAAATAGAGTAGAAGGAAGATACAACCCTTCTTCGGACACGGCAACACATGTTGTACTGTATAATCGATTTCCTGATATTGGCGGGATTGTTCATACACATTCTTCATGGGCAACGAGCTGGGCACAGGCAGGGCGCGGTATTCCATGTTACGGAACAACTCACGCTGATTATCTATATGGTGAAGTTCCGTGTGTGAGAAATTTGACAGAAGAAGAGATTGCAGAGGCCTATGAGAAAAATACAGGAGTTTTAATCGCAGATGAGTTTGAGCGAATGAAGATTGATTATGTGGCGACCCCAGCAGTACTTTGCAAGAATCATGGACCATTTACTTGGGGGAAAAGTGCAAACGAAGCTGTCCACAATGCAGTGGTGCTGGAAGAGGTAGCAAAAATGGTGGCTAGGTGTGAGATGTTGAATTCACAAAACACGCCGGCTCCGCAAGAACTTCAGGATAAACATTACTATAGAAAACATGGGGCGAATGCCTATTATGGTCAATCTGAAAAATAAACATTGCAATTTGGTTGCTATGTGCGACAGCAGCAGTAATTGTAATTCTAAAAAAAACAAATTACTATCATAAAAAATCAAACTTTTCTAGATAAAATGCAAAAAAATCAAACAAAAGTATAAGAAATTATATTTTAACTATTAAAAAAGAACGTTATAGTATCTGATAGGATGCTATAACGTTTTTTTAAAGGAGGTTTTTAAATGAGGAGGCATAAGAGGTTTATGGCAATTCTATTGTGTGCGGCAATGACGTTTTCAGTTCTTCCTTCGGCGGCTGCAAAAGCAGAAGACGAAGAGAAAGTTCTGGAAGTTGTGGCAGAGTATGATATGAGCCATGGAGATGGAAAATTGAGGGATATTTCAGGAAATGAAAATGATGCAGAATTAGTAGGATTTGAAGACTCTGATTTTGTAGAGGAAGATGGGGACACAGTTTTGTGCTTTTCAGGAAATAAAGAAAAGTATGTGAAACTACCGGCTGAATTGGTTGAAGGGGAAAATTTTACAATCGAGGCACAATTTCAGACTGAAATTACAAAGCAAAATTATAATCAATGGCTATTTTGCCTTGGCAGTAAAGTAGATACATGGCCAAACGTAAAAAACTATATTTTTTTCTGCCCGGTACAAGGCGGAAATAACAATGGAAAAGACAAAAATATGCGTGCGGGAATTAAAAATGCAACGAGTGAAATTCTTCTCGGACAGGATGCCCAAATTCAAGAAGGATATAATACGGTAAAGTATGTCTTTGAGGAAGGCAAAGTGACATTATCTGTAAATGAAGAAGAGGTTGAAAGTATAGAAACAGGGTACTCTATTCAGCAGATATTAAATGGTGGAACAGATGGAAATGTTTCTGGATACATTGGTAAGTCCCTATATAGTCCAGATCCGGCATTTCGAGGAAAATTAAAGTCTTTTAAAATTTGTGCGGAAAAGAAGGACAATTCGGATGAAGGGAAAGTTGCAGAGGCAAAAGAACAATTACAACTTCCATATGAAAATGTATATGGAAACATTACACTCCCGAAAAAAACAGAAAATGGTGCAGTGGTGACATGGGAAACGGATCATCCCGAAATTGTGGATATAGAGTCCAATAAGAATGAAGGATATGATGAGACACCGGCAGGGACAGTGACACGTCCTCAAAAAGAAACTACTGTAACAATGACTGCAACATTAACATACGGAAATGCAAGTGATACAAAAGAATTCAAGTTCACAGTTAAAAAGGCAGCTAAGAAATTGAAAGAGGAAGACTATAAAGGCTACTTTTTCTCTTATTTTGCGGGAGAAGGGTATGCAGATGGTGAACAAATTTATTTTGCGGCAAGCAAAAATGGACTGAAATGGTATGACCTAAATGATAATGAACCAGTATTGACTTCTGATCAAGGGGAAAAAGGTGTACGAGATCCATTTATTCTTCGTTCTGCGGAAGGCGATAAATTCTATATGATTGCAACTGATTTAAAAATCAATGGTGGAAATGGCTGGGGAGCAGCACAGACATCAGGCAGTCAATCTTTAATGGTTTGGGAGTCAACGGATCTTGTTAACTGGTCTGATATGCGTATGGTGGAAGTGAGTGCCTCGATTAATGCAGGATGCACATGGGCTCCGGAAGCAACTTACGACCCGATCACAGGCGAATATATTGTATACTGGGCATCGAAAGTGAGTGAGGACAATTATGGGAAGCAGAGAGTGTATTATGCAAAAACCAGAGATTTTTATACATTCACAGAACCAAAAGTTTATATTGAAGACAAGACAGAGTCTTGTATTGATACAACAATCATTTACAACAAAGAGGAACAAATGTATTACCGGTATACAAAAAATGAAGGTAGTGCAACCAATTCAATTGGAGCAAAGACAAAAACAATATTTGCAGAAAAAAGTAAGACTCTTCTTGGAGAATGGACACATATTCCTTCAGAATCCTTAAATAATAACCAGTGGGTGGAAGGACCAACCATATTTCAGTTTAATCAGCAGGATAGCTCCAATGGGAAATGGTGTCTATTAGTAGATGATTTTGGTGGACGCGGGTATTATCCACTTGTTACAGATGCACTTTCGACGGGAGAATTTTCTTCGCCGGAGATATACACCATGCCTTCGCGGGCGAGACATGGTACTCCTATACGTGTGACAGAAGAAGAATATAATGCCGTTATGCAAAAGTGGGGAAAGGGGTCTGCGCAAGAGAATGATGAAGAAGAACAGAAAGCCCCAGTACTCTCGTATGACTTCGAAAATACAGAAGGCTCAGTTATTACAGATATAAGTGGAAATGGAAATAACGGTACAATGTATGGAGAGGCAAAGGTGCAAAAGGATGAGGAAAGAAATTCAAATGTACTATATTTAAATGGGACATCAGAAACATTTGCAGAATTGCCACAAGGATTTTTTGACGGAAGAAATACATTTTCCATTTCAATGGATATGAAAGCAGAAAAAGTAGACGGAAATTTCTTTGCATTTTCGATAGGACAGGACAGTAAGAAATATCTGTTTATGAAACCGACGCAAGATGCAATCAAATCAGTAATAACAACTGGATCATGGGGAAGCGAGAATGGTTTTACGGAAAAAACGGGAACAAGTGTAAAAGATACATGGCTTCATTTGACGCTGATTGTCGATGGAATCGATATGAAGTTATATTTGGATGATCAATTGATTGGGCATAATAAAAATGTAAAACGTGAAATAGTAGAGCTTGGAAAAGAACTCAAGTCATATCTTGGAAGGTCATTCTATAACGGAGACACCTATTTTAAAGGGGCATTTGATAATATAAAAGTGTATAATCGAGTGCTCAGTGATTCTGAACTTAAAGGAGAAGAGACAGATTCTGAGTATAATGCAGGTTATCTTTGGACATTTTTTGATTCATCAGACGGATATGAAAAGATTTTTCTTGGATATAGCAAGGATGGATTGACATGGGAAAAATTAAATAAAGATGAAGATGGAAATGCACAGCCGATTCTTGTCAATGATGCACAAGGCAGTGATCTTGGGGTGCGAGATCCTCACATTATTCGATCAAAAGAGGGAGATAAATATTGGATTTTAGGTACAGACCTCCATGCAGAAGGAGGAGGCTCAGGAGGAAGCGGATGGGATCAGATAAATGCAAGTCAAAATTTAGTGGTATGGGAATCCACAGATCTTGTGAATTGGAGTGAACCGCAGCTTGTTTATGCAGGATTTGATAATGCAGGATGTGTGTGGGCGCCAGAAGCAATCTATGACGAAGCAACAGATGACTATCTTGTGTACTGGTCTTCCAGAGATAAATCAAAAAATGGAACAGATCAAAATGCATTGAGGGTATATGTTTGCAGGACAAAGGATTTCCATACATTTTCTGAACCGAAGGTATGGCTGAGTGAAGATCAGGACACAGGAAATGAAGTCAATATTATTGACAGCACGATTGTAAAATCAGACGGTAAATTTTATCGTTTTTCTACCTCGGATTGGAATACGGTAATCGATGTCAGCAATTCATTATCCGAAGATGTATTCGATGTACGCCAAGGGGAAGAATCGAGCGAAAATGGGGACTGGAAACGTATCGTAAAAAGAAGCGAAAGCAGTCAGGCAGGATTTGACAGAAGAGAAGGGTTTACCGTATATCAACTTCCTGATGGGAGATGGTGTGCAATGGGAGACAATGGAGGCTATAAAGCATTTTTGACAGACGATTTGGCAAGTGGAAAATTTACAGTTGAAAACGCAAACTTTGTGGATGGAAGATTCAGACATGGTACGGTTATTCGGCTTTCAGAAGAAGAAGAGAAAAAAATTTTGTCAGCTTACGGGGAAGATCGAGAGGAAGAGCCGGATCCTGAACAAAAGGTTTTGGCAGAATTTAATTTTGACGAAGAAGGTTCAGGATTTGAAAGTAAATATGCAAGAGCAACAGGAGCGGCATATGAGCTTGCAGACAGCTATTCTGAAGAATCAGGGAAAGCATTATATTTGAATGGAAAAGAGGATAATTTCCTAACGGTAACAGATAAAGAGGGAAAAAGTCTGCTCACAGATGTGACAGAACTTACAGTTTCTTATGATGCAAAAACAGAAAGAAGTGATACAAATTGGATTATGTATGCGGCGCCGAACAAAAATACACCACAATACCAATACGAAAAATATATTGGCATTATGGAAAAAAGTGGAACGACTACAGTTGAGCGATATAAAAACAGTGGAGACAGACCGGCTAATCCTTCAGCACAGACCGGGAATGATTGGAATCACATTGATGTTGTTATGAGCAAGACGGACACAACTATTTATGTTAATGGACAGAAGGTTTCTTCCGAAACAAGTGCTTATAGCTTGAGGAGTATTCTTGGGAAAAACAGTATTCTTCAGATTGGAAAATCAAACTGGGGAGAAGGGGAATATTTTAAAGGCTGGATTGATAATTTCCGCATTGAGAACAGAGCGTTGACAGAGGAAGAGGTAAAAGAACTTTCCGAAGAGTTTTTGGCAGCGCAACCGATTATAAAAGCGGTGACGATTGGAAGCGTTCCGGAAAGGGAGGAGGCATTAGAATATCGAGGAACTGATGATCATACGGCGGTCTTTACTAAGATTGATACAAAGAATAAAGTGATGACTCCATATATTAAAGATGAAGCAGATCTTACCAAAGTTCCAGTCACTTTTACATTTAACGGAAAAGTTGAAATAAAAGTTCAGGATAAAACAATCAGCAATGGAACAGAATTAGATCTATCCAAAGATTTGAAGATCACGCTGATAAGTAATGAAAAAGAAGAAGAATGGACAATTCAAAAACCAATACTTTCCAATAATCCTGTGCTTCCGGGACAGCATGCGGATCCTGATATTGATTACTTTGATGGGAAATTCTGGATTTTCCCAACGACGGATGGGTACCCAGGATGGAGTGGAACAAAGTTTCATGCATTTTCATCAAAAGATTTGGTGAATTGGACAGATGAAGGAATCATTATGGAATTAGCGAATGAAAATCCAGGAAAAAATGAAAACGGAGTGGAGATTGCAACATCACCATGGGCAGAGGGTGGAAGCGCATGGGCTCCAACCATTGAAGAAAAAAATGGAAAATATTATTTTTATTACTGTGGGAAGTTCAGTAATGGACAATCTGCAATTGGAGTTGCAGTGGCAGATCATCCGGCAGGACCTTATAAAGATAAAGGGGAAGCATTGATAACTGTAGATATGTGTAAACAAGCTGGTATCAAGATGGGGCAGGCAATAGACCCATCAATTTTCACAGATGATGATGGAACCTCTTATATTACATTTGGAAATGGAGCTGCCGCTATTGCACAGTTAAGCGATGACATGATGAGCATTGAAAAAGATACTTTAAAACAAATAAATGGATTGACGGATTTTAGAGAATCTGTAGTAGTGACAAAGGCGAATGGGAAATATCACTGGACCTGGTCTTGTGATGATGCCAATAGTCCGAATTATCATGTCAATTACGGTGTATCTGATACTTTGCTTACCGATGATGGAAGTGCATCAGTTACTCTGGTAAAGAAAAATTTACTGGCAAAAGATGAAAGTCTAGGAATACTGGGATCCGCACATCAATCGATAGTACATGTTAAAGACGGTAAAGGTCAGGATCGATATTTTATGGCATATCACAGATTCTACACGCCATTGAATATATTTACGGCAGGAGATGGACTCGGTGTACACAGGGAAACTTGTATTGATGAGATTACTTTTGATAAAGACGGTTATATGCAGGTTACTCCTACACACGAAGGGGTAGACGCAGTGAAAATGATACCGGATGAACCAGAGGTTCCAGATACACCAGAGGTTCCAGATACGCCAGATACGCCGGAACAACCAGAGAATCCTGAAGAACCAATGAATCCGGAACAGCCGGATACGCCACAGAATGATAATGGACAAATGACAACATCCAAACCAGCTCCTACAGGAGATGGCACAAATGTAATACTTTTGATTATGACAATGATGATAGCGTTGGGTGTAGTGTGGAGAAAAAAAGAAACGAAAACCAAATAGAAATCCAGGAGGGGAAGACTATGAAAAGAAAGACAAAAAAATGTATTTCATGGATCACAGTAGCTGCGTTATTGGGCGGAATTACAAGTCCTTTCAACAGTGGAGCAGCTTCCGTGGAAGCGGCGGACATACCGGAGCCATTGGTAAAATTTGATTTTGAGGATTTATCGGAAAATGCAGAAATCACTTACAAAAATGCAAAGGCTACCGGAGAATATTCGTTGGCAGAAAGTTATAAAGGTGGAGGTGAAGCGCTCTCTTTAAATGGGACGGGACAATTTTTAGATGTAAAGAAAAAAGATGGAGAAAGTCTGTTGACAGGAGAAAAAGAATTGACGGTTTCTTACGATGCCAAATTGGAAAAGGGAGCCAAAGGATGGATTTTGTATGCTTCGGACAGTAATAAAGCTCCGTCCTATCCAAATGAACGTTATCTTGGAATTCTGCATGGCTCGACCAATAGTGAAAACGAGATGATTGCAGAGCGCTATAAAAATAATGGGGCAAGACCAGTATCTGCAACTGCAGATGTATCTGAAATTTATACGAAGTGGGTACATATAGATGTTGTACACAGTGAAAAGGATACGACAATTTATGTAGATGGTGTAAAAAAAGCGACACAGGGAAGTGAATATGCGATTGATGATATTTTAGGAGAGAATAGTATTTTGCAAATCGGGAAGGCCAATTGGGGAACGGGAGAATATTGCAAAGGCTTGATCGATAATTTCCGCATATATGATACAGCACTCACAGCACAGCAGGTGTCAGCGGAATATAATGATTATGTTTTGGAGAGTGATTGTGCTTTGCTTACACTTCCGGAAACGACAGACCGCTCTTTGACGCTTCCAAAAACAGGGGCGAGTGGCATGACACAAATCAGCTGGAAGTCTTCGGCATCAGATGTAATGAAAGATGATGGAACGATTATACGAGGTGAGAAAGACAAAAAGGTAACTATGACAGCAACAATATCTCTTGAAGATCGTTCGGTGAAAAAGGAGATAGAGGTAACCGTACTCAAGAAAAATCCTGAGGAGGATGTGGTAACTTATACGAAAGAATTGACATTAAATACGGGATTTGTCTCAGAGGATATAGAGCTTCCGACAAAAGTGGGAGATGCGGATGTTGTTTGGGAGACAAGTGATGCATCAGTCATAACAAAAGACGGAAAGGTCAAAAGATCAGATGAAAATAAAACAGTTACATTGACAGCGACAATAAAAGTAAATGGCGCTTCAAAAAATGGAACAAAAGAGTTCCCGTTGACGGTCATTGCAAAAGGAGCAAATATTGCTGCCTAAGAAAAAATAAAAACAAAAATATTCCCCAGCCGGACCACAATCCAGCCGGGGAAAACTATAACCAGAAACCGGAAAGATAATTAAAAGAAGTAACTACTTAATTATCCTTGGTATATTCTTCGATGTCACGAATGGCCTCCTTTGCTTTACGCCGGACACGAATACAATGTAAAATACCTCCGACAGCTCCCAAAACAAAGCCAACACTTCCTCCGTAGCATATCATTTCGCCTCCAACTTTCGGATAACTTTCAAACATAAACCAAACAATCCAGCATAAAGCAAACGGAA
>OGJM01000568.1_pt1 | contig 16769 bp, 5 predicted proteins | sample 1572281 | NCBI WGS metagenome assembly OGJM01 (sample SAMEA2582147, study PRJEB24529) | metagenome | reverse complement strand
TACCCATATGAGCGCCTGCACCAACAAGTGCCAAGCCAGCCAATACGCTAGCCAAAACTTTTTTCTTGCCGTTATTATTTTTTGCAGTTTCAGGTACTACTACGTAGCAGCCTTTAGATTTGCTATAAACGACCTTAAAAACCTTATTCATAGAAACTATGAACCCCTTTCTCTCTTATAAAGAAAACACTAAATGCCTTATATACATTTTTTGTTTCATGAATTGTTTATGACACACGTTCACATACTATTCATTAAGATATTAATATGATAACAATTTATAAACTAATTGTAAATAGAAATTCCTAAAATAATTAAAATAAATTTTATATTTCTAAACAAGATAAACTGAACTTTCTAGATATGCGAAAATATCTCCACATCAGCATAGAATAAGGGTTTTCTTTATAATTGTATTATATATAATATAATACATTATATATGTAAGAGTATAAAACAGATCTCGCTAGTTTATATTTACATTATATTTGTGTATCTTACACAAGTTTATCTTCATCTAAAATATATAAACTTTCTAAATTAGATGAAGATAAAACATAGTAATAACGTGTTTCTTCATAAATGCACAGAAAAAGGTAGTTAATATAAGCAGTCTATTATTTTATAATTGTTTATATTTGTATAGCTATTGAGCCTTAAGTAAGAACAACAATACATAAACGCAAAAAAACAACGCCATCCTTTCGGATGGCGTTGTTTTGCATAAGGATTTGTGCCCTAGTCAGGGTCCAGGGTACATCAGGCCCTCAACCAATCGCCGTATGAGGGCCTGATGTAATTGTTCATTATATACACTGTGCGTCACACATCATTTCCTAATTCATTGTATATCGTTTATGCCGAGCTACTAGTGATCTAATGATTTATATGTAAAATTTACAACGACCTTATTATTGAATCGCAGCGCGCAAGTCTACTTTTTTAGTTTCTTGGTTAGCTGGACGATTAATAGCTTCACGAAGGTCTACAGTGTGTTCGTCTTGAACAGTAGGTTCTTCACTTGCTTTATTTTTTACTGTTTGTTTAGCTGCGAACCAGATTGTTTCGTTCATGTAGTGACGAAGTTCTTCGTTAGAAACATTTTCTTGGTCTTTAGCCATTACATCCAAAATAGCATCTTCTAAAGCTTGTGCTTCGTCGTCAGTCATAGGACCGCCAACTTCTTTTTGTTTTTGGATGATTTCGTTAATACGATCTGTCATGCCGCGCAATACATTGTAACCATAGCTGTTAGTGAAGCCATCTTCTTTATTGTATTTAGGCATTTCAAAGTATTCGTATTCGTTTTTATTACGGTTTTCACCATTCCAGTTCAAGAACACTTCTTGACCATGTACACGACCGATGGAATGTGTGCGGAAGTAGTCAGCATAGTTGTGTTTGTCATAGGAATGTAACCATTTTTTCTCAGCTTTTGTCATACGTTCATGGTTTTCGTATTTCACTTTAGCTTTTGCGATGTTAATCTCCGCATTTTGCCAAGCTTTTACATAGTCATGAACAGCAGACACTGTTTGTGGGCTAGCCACAGGTACCAATACTACATTGCCCAATGCAGGCGCAGATACTGGGTTACGTAAAATTAGGTTATCGTCATATGTTGGAGCGGATTGTGCACCTACAACGCCTGTAGAAATAACAAGAGCCGCTGCACAAGCAAGTAATGTAGATTTTTTCATTCTATATTCCTCTTTTCTATCGTTAGATTATGGTGAAAGTATCTCTCACGCGTTAACACGTTCATATTTAAAAGCACTGTATTGATAAACAGTAGGGAGAGGCAAGCGCTACGCTAGGTAGCGCATACCTTCCTTTGTTCATTCAGTTCTTACACTCACAAATGATTACATACCTAATTTTGCCATCATAGCAGCAATTTGAGCTTTCATTTGTTCGTTTTCAGCTTTCAAATCAGATACTTCTGTTTTTAATCCAGCGTTTTGTGCTTTAACGGAAGCCATTTCTTGTTGCATTGCATAAGCAGAGCTGATAGGGCCTTTGCGGTAACGATCTGCTACAGCAGCTTCGCTATCACGGTTGCCAACTTTCCAAGTTACACCAGCGTTTGCCATCATGTGACGGGAACCACCTGCCCAAGCTAAGCCTGCATGCATCATTGTGGACTCGTTTTTGTAATGAGCAACGCCCATAGCAATAGCGGAGTTACCACGGTAGTTACCATAACCAGCCATAATTTGAGTTGGTTCTAATGGATCGTATTGGATAGGTTTCAATGCTGCAAGAGCTGCGCCTTGTGCACCTACACGACCGATTTCATCAGTTAACTCATCGAAACGAGGGCTTGCACCAGTAGACAAGTCATATACTTTAGCGCCATCAGCACTTTCAGATTCACGAACACCTACGGAACCATCAGTAGATTTAACGATTGTACGGGAATCTTTCAATTGTTTCAAGTTAACTGCATCTGTATCGTTAGTACCTTTACCAAGGTTAGTAATTTTGTTACCACCCATGTTGAGGTTACCACCAGTTACAGCAAGATCACCAGCGTTGAAGTTCAATGCAGGACCATTTTCGCTGTTTCTGATAGAGTTAATACCTTTAAGGTCTTTGTTCAATTTAACAGTTAATGTATCGTTACCATCAGCTACTACGTTGATGTTACCAGCAGCGGATTGGAATGCAGTGGATTGAGCCGCAGTCACACCTTCACCTTGAACTTTAACAAGCGTATTCAACGCATGTTTGTTTTCAGTACCAGTGTTGTTACCTGTGAATTTCAAGCCATCGTCCATAGTTGCCACTTCACGTACGATATCTTTGCCGTCAGCACCTTTAATAGGGTTGCCGTCTTTATCTTGTGGAGTGTAAATTATACGTTGAGATTTATCAGTGCCAGCTTCTGGGTTCACTAATGTTTGTTTACCATCGTTAGTGGAGATATCAACGGATTTACCATTGCTACCGTCAGCACCTTTAGGACCAGTCAAGCCAATGTGACCTACGCCATCTTTACCAGCGATAGATACAGCATCTTTACCATCTTTGCCGATGGAAACTTTACCGTCAATACCGTTAGCACCGTCTTTACCGGAGATGGATACACCATCTTTACCAGCTACGCCATCTTTACCAGGAACACCAATGGAGTTCAAGCCGTTAAGATCTTTATCAAGACCGATTACAACTTTACCATCTTTAGTCATAGTTTTGATGTTGGAACCGCTGTAGTTACTATCAGCTTTAGTACCTTCGCCAACGATTTCAAGTTTTTCACCCAAGTTTTTGTGGATATCAGTACCAGATTGAGCACCGAAGTTCAAGCCTTTATTGCCGATTGCATCAGCAGCATTTTTAAGGTCAGATACATTTACAGCACCGTTCTTAGTATTGTTGTCACCAGCAGCGGCATCAATCTTATCTAAGAATGTATTACCAGCTTTATCAGCGATGGAAGAACCAACATTGTTCAACTTAGTAGGAGCTGTAGTAGAGTCACCTGCACTATTCATGGAAGCGATTACATCACCAGCATTTACAACAGTGCCAGAACCATCTTTAGCTGTGTTGAAAGTACCATCTGGTTGTTTGTAAACTTTAGTGCCATCTTGTTTAGTGTATACCACTGGAAGTTGAGCGTTGTTTACAACACCTTGGTTATTGATCTTGATGTCATATTGGTGACCTTTAGCTGCATCATAAGTTGCAGATGTAGGATCATTTTTATCAGTTACGGAGATTGTGTTATCAGAAGATTCAACAGTTGTAACTTTGTCTTTCAATTGTTTAACGTTTACTGCATCTGTATCGTTTTCACCAGCTTTAACGTTAACAATTTTGTTACCGCCATTATCTAAGCCATCTTTAGTCAATTTAACATCAGTAGTAGTACCACCTGCAGGAGCAGTGATTGTAACACCGTTGTTATCAACTTTTGTAGCGCCAGTAGTCAAGGAGCCATCAGCATCCAAGTCAACGTTTTTAGCCAATTGAACTTTCAATTTGCCACCAACATTGTTAACACCGATATTATCAGTAGAAGTCAACTTAGTTTTATCTGCACCACCAACGATATCTACAACGTTATTAAGATGTTTCTTAATAACTTGTGCATTTGTATCTTGGTTATCTTGACCGTCGTCACCAGCAAACTTCATACCATCATCATGAGTTGCTACTTGATGTTCGTTGCCATCTTTATCGTTGTAGAAGATACGAGTGATACCATCAACACCGTCTTTACCATCTACACCAGCTTTACCTTCTTTAACAGTAATATCAGCAGTTGCATTTTTACCATCTTTACCAGCAGGGCCAGTCAAACCAATGTGACCTACACCATCTTTACCGGAGATAGATACTGCATCTTTACCATCTTTACCAGTGATACCAACTTTACCATTGTTACCATCTGTACCAGCTGCGCCAGTAGGACCAGTAATGGATACACCATCTTCACCGTCTTTACCATCTTTACCATTAACAACTACTTTATCTAGGTTAGTTAAGTCTTTGTTCAATGCGTAAGTGTATGTTTGGTTACCATCAGCACCGATTTTTTGTGTTACAGTCAAGTTTTTACCTGCACCGAAGTTTACAGTTTTGCCACTTGCTACTTCAGTTTCAGTTGCAGTTGTACCAGTTTCAAGGTTACCAGTTGCATTTGTTTTGAAGCTGTAGTTGTTACCAGCAGCTGGGATGTTCAAGTCGGAGAAGTCGATAACTGCTTTAGTATCAGTTACAGCTTTACCATTACCATCATTGTAAGTCAATGTAACTTTCTTAGTAGCTGCATCGTATTTGTATACGTTTTCAGTGCCACTTACTACGCCACCTTTAGCTTCAGTGCTACCAGTTTTAACTGCTGTAGGAGCGATATGTAATTCAGAAGCTTTCAATGTATCATGTACAGATTTCAATTGATCTTCTGTAGCTGCTTGACCAGATACGATATTGTTAGGATCGAATGTTTTGTTAGTCAAACCACCGATATTGCCAGTTTTAGCGTTCAATGTGATAGGGTTAGTACCACCAACTGTTACTGTTTCATTAGGACCGAATGTGAGTTTACCAGAACCAGCGCCATTTGTGATGGAGTTGATATCTGCTAAGTCACCTTCAACGTTGATTTTGTATGGATCAGCGTCTGTACCAGTACCAGACTTAGTAGTATTTTTACCGTTTTCAATTTTTGCTAATTTAGCATTTACAGTGTAAGTTTTTTGACCTGTAGTTGCATCAGTTGTATCAGTAACAGTTACGTTGTCACCAGCTTCAACTTTAGAACCAAGACCAGTGATTACTTTCTTACCGTCATTAGTGATGTTGGAAAGATCGTTTTTAGCAATGCCTTTAATAACAGCAGTTTCACCTGTTACCAAGTTACCTTCGCCATCTGTATATGTCATAGTAACATTGCCATTGTTATCTACTGTGTATTCATTACCAGCAGTTGTTGCTGTGATATGTTTTTCATCTTTAAGATTAGCTACTTTGTTTACAGTTGTACCACCATCATTAGTGTATGTAATGCGGTCGCCATCTTTCTTAATTGTAGTAGTGTTACCAGCTGCATCTTGTAAGCCGATTTCTTTTGTAGTTACTTTTTCAGTAGTTACGCTTGTAAGATCTTTAAGGTCTTTATCAAGAGCGTATGCAACTTCTGTATTACCTGCACCGTCGTTAGTTTGTTTAACAGTTAAGTTTTTACCAGCTTGCATTGTAACGGATTTGCCGTCTGCAATGTTTTGAGTTGTGTCACCAGAATGTGTACCTTCTGTAGCAGAAACTGCACCAGATTTCAAGTTCCATGTAGATGCTGTGCCAGCAGCTGCATTTACATGCAAGTCATATGTTACTTGATCGCCATTTGTTGTTTTGTTAACTGTTACAGAATTATCTTTAGAAGTAACAACTGTACGAGCTGCTTTCAATTGATCGTAGTTAACTGCATCAGTACCGTTAACTGCAGGAGCTACATTAGTGATAGTTTTGTTACCAGCATCAATACCAGTTTTAGTAATGGATGGACCACCAGTGATAGTCAAACCATCTTTGTTAACTACTGTATCGCCAATTGTTAAGGAACCATCTTTTGTTAAATCAACGTTTTTGTTCAAGTCATATTTAACTACGCCATCAGCTGCTACAGAAGCTGTTGTATTGGAACCGTTTGTGAAGTTTAGACCTTTATCTAGTTTAACTTTTTGGTCACCAGTACCATTAGCTTTGTAAGTCAAAGGAATTTGTTTAGCTGCTTTTTCACCATCGAATTTCACTTCGTATGTAGTGTTATGCTTTGCATCATCTTTCACAGGGTTAACAGTGATAGGGTTATCTGCATCAGCTGTGTAGTTACCACCAGTAGTTGTACCACCGTTATTAACTGTTACTGCTTCACGAGCTGCATCTTTAACAGCATTACGAGAAACATTAACGGAGTATTGAGCATCTGGATCGCCAGAGTTTTTACCGTTTTCAACAGCAATGTCAGCCAAGTTAGTATCACCAGTTGTAGCTGCTTTTTTAACTACACTTTCAGTAGAGGAAGCACCAGCTGCTGGAGTATTAGCAACAGCTACTTTATAAACTGTTTTATTAGGATCAGTTGTATCTTTAGATACTGTTACATTGCTAGAACCAGGAGCTACTTCAAAGGTATGGTTCAATTTAGCTTTTGCATCATCGGACAAATCAGCTACTACATCTGTACCAGAAGCAGTTGTTTTGATGTATTGACCGTTGTTAGCACCAACTACACCGAAGCTCAAACCACCAGTTTTATTGAATTTTTGAGTATCTGTGTTACCAGTGTTACCAGCTAATTTAATTGTGTTGTTGAAGCCATCGCTTACTTTTTTCAATTGGTCTTCAGTTGCTGCACGACCAGAAACAACAGTTGGGTTAGTAATATCCCAATCTTTATTTTGTAAGCCAGTTACATAGCCACCTTTACCATCTAAGGAAATAGGGTTGTCGCCTTCAACTTTTACAACTTGATCACCAGCGAAGGAGATTTTACCAGAACCAGTACCATTTGTGATGGAGGAGATGTCTGTCAAGTCACCTTGTACATTTACTTTGTACGGAGTAGCTGCTGTACCATCACCTGTTACAGTAGTATTTTTACCAGCTTCAACTTTAGAAGGATCTGTGTTACCAGTAGCACCAGTGGAGCTTACTGTGTAAATATCATGACCATCTGTTGCATCTTGAGTCTTAGCAACAGTTACACCATTACCAGCTTTAACTTCTGTCTTAGCGGATTTCAATTGTTTTACGTTAACTGCATCAGTATCGTCTGTACCAGGAGCTACATTAGTGATTTTGCTACCACCCATGTTAAGTGGGCCGCCAGTGATATTGATGGAGTTGCCACCAATTGTCATTTTAGGACCATTGTCAGCATTAGAAATAGATGTAATACCTTTCAAGTCGCCTTCTACATTAACTTTGTATGGATCGTCTTGAGTACCTTCACCAGTAACTTTAGTATTTTTACCATCTACAAGTTTAGTTTTAGCGTCTTTTAATTGTTTTACGTTAACTGCATCAGTATCGTTTACACCAGCTTTTACATTAGTAATGTTTTTATTACCAGCGTCGATACCAGTTTTAGTAACAGATGGACCACCTGTGATTGTTAAGCCATCGTTGTTAACTTTAGTATCACCAATTGTTAAGGAACCATCTTTAGTCAAATCAACATCCTTATTCAAGGAATATGTGAATTGTTTACCAGCTTGGTCTAATACAATGTTTTTACCAGCTTTGAAAGTAACAGTATCGCCAGGGCTTACTTTTTCAGAAGTAGTGCCGTTTGTAGTACCACCATTATTAGCGGAAGTTACTTTCCAACCAGAGTTGTTGATTGCTTGAGTAACATTGTCAGTTGTAGCAATGCCGTTTGTAGTAGGAGCAACTGCTTTACCATCAGCATTAGTAGTAATATCAGTACCTATTTTAGCTTTTACTGTAACACCATTTTTATCAGCAGATGTAGAAATAAATGTAGGATCATCACCTTTAATTTTCAATGTACCATCATCTAACAATACATCGCCATTGCCAGTGTCACCAGCGTATTTCAAGTTAACGCTTCTTAATTGAGCTACGTTAACTGCATCAGTATCATTAGTACCTGCAGCAAGACCTGTAATTTGACGAGTTGCAGTAGCACCATCACCTACGGAAACAGCTGCCAATGTGGATGTTTGTGCAGTACCAGCTAAACCAGAATATTTATTTGTACGAGTTTCTGCAGGGTTAAAGCCTTTAACACCTTTATCTACAGTTGCTTTAGAGTTAGAGCCAAGAGCTACGCCATCGGCAACAGATGCAGAAGATTTATAACCCTGAGCTACAGAACGAGATGCACCTGCAGTTGTTTCTGCGCCACCACCAATAGCAACAGAACGGTCTCCATTAGCTTTTGACATTGCACCAACAGCTACCGCATAATCTGCAGCTTCTACAGTTTTACCTTGAGAGGCAGAACCAAGAGCTACTGCATAGTCACCTTTCGCTTTTGTACGTGCACCTAAAGAAACAGCACCAGTTTTTGTAGATTCAGCTTCACGACCGATAGCTACAGTATCTTGACTTGTTGCTTTGTTGTCTAAACCGATAGCGATTTGAGAGTTTTCTTTAGTTGCAGTAGTAGGATCACCAATAGAGGAGTCAGCGATATTATTTTTACCAATTGCGATACCGCCCATTGTATTAGCAGTATTACTATTACCCATTGTAATAGTATCACCAAGATTGGAATTATTTTGTTTACCAATAGCGATAGAAGCACTACCTTTTGCATTAGATTTATAGCCAATAGCAGTCCCGAAATTAGCACTTACAGCTGCTTCACGACCCATGGCAATACCACCCCAACCGTTGGCATCAGCTTGTGGACCAACAGCGATTGCATTAGCTTGGTTTGCTTTAGATTCACGACCCATAGCAATGCTATCGCCAGAAGAATCTGTTTCAGCCTTATGACCGATACTGATGTTATCAGAACCTTTTGCCCAGCTTTCACGGCCTACAGCAATAGAGTATTGACCGCTACCTCTATCTTGGTTAGCTGGATTAGAGTTCGCACGATTACCAATTGCAATAGAATCTTCAGCAGATGCCATAGATACGTTACCAATAGCGACAGAAGCACGTCCTGTTGCTTGGTTATAAGCACCCATAGCTACTGCTGCACCGCCAGAAGCTGTATTACCATTACCTAGAGCCATTGCAGAATTTTCTGTTGCAGTATTTGCTGCACCAATTGCAATAGTACCATCATGGTTATCAGTTCTATTTTGATAACCAACTACTACAGAGTTTCTTCCAGTAGTATTTGAACCATTATAAGCATCAGGAGAGATATTAACGGCACTACCCCCAGTATTAACGTTCGCATGTACAGGTGCACCTGCTGTAGCAGCTACCATAGCCAAACCAGCTAACACGCTAGCAAGAGCTTTTTTCTTACCACCATTGTTTTTTGCAACTTCGGAAACTACTACGTAGCACTCTTTAGTTTTGCTCCAAACAACTTTAAAGATTTTATTCATATTACTATGAACCCCTTTCTTAACTAGACACAATTACAATCCTTATAATTAAATCATTTAAATACAAAAGAACGAAAAGCCTAAATTTCCCATACCTTTACGCCTTTCTGAGTATCTTTCATATTTCTTTCATTTTGTGTCATGAACAGAATATCATATATCGAAAATGTTGTAAATACTTTTCTTCATGTTTTTATCATAATCGACAGAATTTATTGTTAGAACCTTTATTTTGTTAAACAATTTTTAATATATGGGTGGTTTTTTACTCATTTTTTCTGTGTTTTATACGTATTTTATAAAATATAATCTATTTATTTCAATGCAGTTCGGTATTTATCGATAACTACATTAACTATAGTTATAAATAAACGATTAATTGATTTAATCTCATTGATTTTTCTCGATTTTGGTATCTATTTATATATTATCTATAAAATATGGATCATAGAAAAATATAATTATAATAATCCAACAACCTTTTAAAGGTACTTTCACATTTTTTTCATATACTAACTTATAAATGAAATAACTATGAATTTTTTTGACCGATTTTGATAAAAATTATGATATACTAAATCATTATGAGGACCATTTTACGAGTATTAGTTATAGAGGGGATATATTCTAATGAGTAAACAACACATTACTAGTGTAGATCAATCTAAAATTAACGACCTGAAGGAATCTTACGACGATTTTCTATACGTATCAAAACCATTTTCCAATACATGTATTACATCTTTAATGGCAAAAGCTCTTATTTATGGCTTAGACCCAGTACCAGTTGAAGAGGCGCGCGTATTAGAGTTGGGCTCTTCTTGCGGTGGAAATATCATCCCCCAAGCCCTATATAATCCAACAACTACCTTTACAGGTATCGACCTATCCCCTACTCAGGTAAAGCATGGGAATGAATTAATTGAATCCATGGGGCTAAAAAACATTACATTATTAGAAAAAGATATTATGGATATTGATGATTCATTTGGTACTTTCGATTACATTATCGTCCATGGTATTTGGTCTTGGGTGCCTGATGTGGTAAAAGATAAAATCCTAAACATTTGTAGTCGCAACTTATCTGATCGTGGTATTGCCTATGTTTCATATAATACGTATCCCGGTTGGAAACGATTAGAGCAATTGCGAGATATTATGCTATATTCAGAAAAACATGCACCTAACGACTCATTACAAGAGCGTACGGTCTACACAAAAAATGTATTAAAACTCATTGCAGAAACAATGAAATTAGATGAACGTTCCCAACAAATTTCTGATTATAAAATAAAAAATATCAATCGTATATTACAATCTAATGATTATTATGTTGGGCACGAATACTTAGAAGCTATTAATGATCCTGTATATGTGTCAGAATTTATTGAACGTGCGCAAGAGCAAGGTTGCGCTTACATCGGTGACGAAACATTGAATCGTTCCTTCATTACATGGCTTGATAGTAGTGTGGAAAATAATATTAGAACATTGGCTAGAGATAGCTACATTGATAAGGAGCAGTACTACGATTATGTGTATGATACTCAGTTCCGCATGGCCCTATTAACAAAGTGTAGCAACGAAGATAAAATTTCCCATGACGAAAGGGTTGAGAAGAAAGTACTAGATACACTATACTTCAACAATGCATTAGATGAAGAGCCTGGCGTTCCTCCAGAGTGGACAAATATTATGCATATTAGCATCCAAGAATTGATGGATACAAAGCGACCATTCAATATAGCAGACATCATGAAACATATTGAAGAGCATCATCCTGGTTCTGAAATCGATATGGATACTATGTATAAACGTTTATTCCATCTTGCTATCGTCGGCCATATCAACACATATGCAAAAAAATATGACCAATTACCATTTGAGGAAAACAAAACCTATATTCCAGAACACTTTATCAAGTATGTATCTACACTTGTTGAAAAAGGTGGTTATCAATACATGTGCCTCGGCAATATGTATAACCAAATAGACTATTCCGTAGATGAAGGTCTATCCTACGTCATGAAATTGATGGCAAAGCCAATATCTCGAAAAGAATTAATTGATACCATGAATGAAAACTTGACCGTTGAAAGAACAAAAGCTGACGGTACTAAACAGATTGTGTCCTCTGAGCAATATTTAAACGAGTCCATCGCACACATCCAGTCGCTAGGTTATTTTGCCAAATAAAAAGAATAGTGAGCCTAATATAACAACAAAAAGGAGTAGCTGATATAATCAGTTACTCCTTTTTATATTCACTACTATGCGACCTCGGGGTGGAGTTGAGGTATGCATAGTAGCTACTTATTAAGTTGTGTGAACACTATAAACTAATAGTATCCTTATTTTTTGTTAACACGAACGCGTTCGATTGTTGGTTCACCTTTAGCATTTTTAGCTACAGTGTCAACACGGAACAATGCCATTTCAGGGCTGAATTCTGTTACAAGGCGATCATTAACTGTTACCCCGTCTTGAATAGCACGGTATACGATTTGAGCAAATTCATAACGTGTTAACATACGGTCACCACCGAATGTGCCATCTGGATAGCCTTCTACTAAACCACGGCGAGATAAATCGCTTACAGCTTCATATGCCCAATGGTTTGTAGGGATATCTGGGAACAATGTTGTGTGATCGGCTTTCATCTTAGTACCCGCAACACCATTCAACAATGTAGTCAATTTTTGAATTTGAGCATTTTGTTCAGCTACGGTTTTCTTAAGAGCTAATACTTCTTTACCAATCGCTACACGAGAACGAGATACGCCACTATGCGCGCCTACTTTCACAGATAAACCAGCATTAAATACTGTTTCATCACTGCCTACAGTAGAACCTACGCTAAGTTGTACGTCTTCATTAGGACGGTAGAAAGCGCCTAATGCGGCAGCATTACCACTGCGGTAATGACCATAGCCTGCTGCAAAGTCCCATTTAGCATCTGGATCGAAATCAAGTGGGTGCAATGCTGCCAACGCTGCTGCACCTGCTACAGATTTATTAACACGTTTATCCATCTTGGATAAGTCGCCTTTGATATTTTTGATATCATTTGTGTTTTTGCTGATATTTGTTGTGTTATTTGTAATTTGGTCAGCAATATCATCTGCAAGAGATACTTTATAGTCGTGAGTATTACCACTTACAGTTGGTGTTACCTTAATGTGGTCACCAGCTGTTACAGTTGTAACTTGAGTGGATGCTGCGATTTGATCTTGTACGCGTTTAAGTTGAGATACGTTAACCGCATCAGTATCTGCTACACCAGCTTTCACATTCTTAATGATTTGATCACCAGCACTGATACCATTTGTAGTGTAGTAAACAGTTGTATTACCTTCACTAGCATACATACCGTATTTATCAAATTTTGCTTGTTCTAAGGTATCTGTGTTTTCGATTTGGATACCTTTAGGTGTAACACCGATATTTTCGCTACCGTTAAAGAAGCGAGCGCTATCCTTATCGATACGAGCACGAACGTCGTCAGTAGCTTTTCCGAAGTTAGCAGAGCTCATTTCTACTAAGTCTTTATTAACAGCTACTTTATATTCAGCACCGCCATTAGCATTAGTACTAGCTGTAACAGTTGTATTATCTCCTGCCACTACAGTAGTATGTTTTTTAGCATCTGCCTCAACAGTAGAGATTTTAGTTTCTACCTTTTTAAGTTGTGCTACGTTTACTGCATCAGTATCATTTGTACCAGCTGCAACAGATGTAATTTGACGTGTTACATCATTAGCTACATCACCAACGGATACAGCTGCCGCAGTCGCTTTCCAGGTAGAACTTGTATCAGTAGATGCTGCTTTGGTGCTGATATCATAACCAGCTGCTCCTTTATCTACTGTCGCATTAGATTTATAACCAAGAGCTACACCGCCTTCAACAGAAGCTTTTGCATCATAGCCAATAGTTGTTGTATTGGCAACAGAGCGGGTTTCACCAGAAGAAAGTCCTCCTATAGCAATTGTATTATCAGCAGTAATGGTATGATCGTTACCCATTACAATATTATTAGATGCATTAGTAATTGTATTATTGTACCCAGTTACGTAATTCAATTTTGCAACATTACCAGCAGTGCCTGTAACAGTATTATTAACACCTGTCATTGATGTCAATTGTGTGTAATCAGCTTTATTGCCGCCACCAATAGCTAAGGTAGATCCACCAGATTTATTATCTTTTACTAAATTACGCACATCTTCTGATAATTTAGTTACAGAGGATGGACCTCCAAAAAGACCTGGTGTTATTGCACCCGCATCTATATCAGTAATAGAGTTAGTAATTTCGTTACCTGCACCGAAAATTAAAGAACCATTAGAATTATTGGTTCTATTAGCAGTACCAACAACAGTGTTGCTTAATCCAGAATAGTTATTAGCAGCTGTAGCGGACTCAATAGAGTTTAAAGAGCCATTAATAGTAGCTCCAAAATTTCTAGTTGCATTAGCAATATTATTGCCATCATAATTGCTGGAAATAACATTTAAAGCACCTGTAGTAGTTGCAACAGTACCATTGGTAAAGCTATTTGAGCCTAATGTTGTTGAATATAAGCCTAGTCCAGCTTTACGCTTTTCTGCATAAGTGTCAGTATTGACAGTAATATCACCGATTTTCCCACGATAGTTATGAGACCCAATCATGGTACCACCAGTACGAACATACGTATTATCACCTATTGCTACACCAGTAACAACTTTATCTGGCTGTTGTGGAAGACTTCCCATACCAAAAGTATTAAAAGTTGTTTGATTAAACGCAAATAACTTTTCTTGTCGCCCAATCGTATTTTCTACATATGCATTCTTACCAATAGCTACTGAGCCAGATTGATCATAATAACTATGGGTTGTTGCATTTTCACCGATAACTACATCACCATTAACTTTAGCATAGCCAGACCCGCCAGCATAATTGGTGTGTGCACCTTTACCGATAGCAACTACTCCATCTCTTTGAGCATTAGAGCCTGTGCCAATAGCTACGCCACTACCTGCCCCAGCTACATTATCTGCAGCATTAGCTACCATACATAAACTAGATAGCAGCACACCGTTAATTAACAAGGTTAATAAACGTTTCCGTTTGTTCATAGTTTAGAACCTCCATTTACAAACTACAAAACCTATCATTCTCTCTTTGCATTAAAATTCACTTTTTATTCATGAGTCTTATATGAATATTGTAGCACGTATACGAATTTTGTAAACAGTAATTTATATATCTATTAAGAGAATATAAAAAAGGGTAGTTAATCGATGAGAATTAACTACCCTTTTTTTGGTAAGAGGAAGGCGAACCCCTTACCGGTGCCGTATGATATAGGTTTGTTATTAAGAGAGAGATTTTGAAGTAAACACAACACAAAGATTATCACATAGTTGGAGAGTAACTAAGATGAACGGGCGATCACACGGCATCAAATAATAAGATAATGGCTTTTATAAAAAGCCATTATCTTAAAGAACAATTGATATGAACACTAACGTTTCCCTTACCTAGAGTATATCACTTATATAGGAACAATAGTAGGTTATTTTTCATTTAATTTTCATTAAAATAAAATGAATGCAGGAAATGGCATGACCATTCAATTTGTCTATTCAGTTATCAAAATTATTGTTCAACAAAAACCGTATTAGTTCGTCTTACGAGGTTGAGCATTTTATCGCGAACCGTTGCAGATTGTTCTAAACGATGCTTGCCACCATACCAAGCCATCGGAGCTCCCGCTAAACGGAACGTAATTTTACCATATGCACCGCCAGAGCTATGTTCCGGTTTATTGTATCCCATATCTACAGATACACGCGGCGTAAGTTGCATCTCAGAGCCTATGCGCAAACCATTCTTATCAGCTTGTCGATCCTGGTTCCAGTGATAGCCTTCAACATAGACTCTAGCCCAGCGCGCATTTTTAAAGGTTTTACCATATTCTAAGGTATAACCATTAGATACTCGCTCTAAGGTATGCAGGTTCGCATCCAAAACACGCTCATCGGAAGCCGAACCATACCAGTTAAAACGAAACTCGCTTTCACCAGACATATATTCAAGACCAGCACTGAGCCGATCATGACGATTTAAGAAGCGATGGTCATAGAATAGATGAGCCCCATAGAGACGATGGTCGTCCTTGGAGATACGACGGTACCCAACACCTATATTAAGGGTAGTACCCGTATCAGAGGCGCGAGAAATGCGCTGCTGCGTAAACCACACATCACGAGAGGTATTATCGTAATGACCTAGAGGCTGAATAGTCTCCGCAGAATACAGCGGCTTCCACCCTTCTTGGAACTGAAAGCTCAGCGTAGTGCGGCGCATCCACAGCTTACCTTTAGCACCATACATAGCATTAGATACATTAGACATAGCCACCGCATTAATGGCGCGATTCACTGCATCCACATTGCTATACTGCACGGTCTTAGTATCTTGCCGATCCATGATGAGCGGCCCACCTTGGCCAATCACATGGTCCGGTGTGGCAGCAGGCGTAATATGAAAGCCCTCTGATACAGCCTTCATGCGTTCTGTTTGAGCATCAGTTTTTGTAGACACTACCCCCTTATCATTATGTAATTGTTGTTTTTCTGCCTCAGCTGTACCCACACAACACAATAGGATGCTCAAGGCGATACACACAATACGTTTCATTACTCTCTACATTTAAAATTCATGAACAACAAATGAAATATATATTAGTGTATCGAATAATGTTTATGTATGTCAAGATTAGTGGTCACTAAAACTCATTATTTTAATGTTATATATAGATATATGAAAATGAGGTAATAACACTGTTATTACCTCATTTTTATAACCCCCATCAATATTAAATTCTATTTCTCATTAAGTTTTTGCACAAGCATATCTACTGTTTCTTGTAGTTTTTTGTTTTGTGCTTCTAATGTATCAACACGTTGTTCCAATGCGTTATAGGATGCAGGAGAAATCTTAGCCAACGTTTTATTTTCACCGAATTTATAAGACACACCCACATTGGCCATCAAATCACCGCTTACAGTTGTACCTGCTGTAAGGAGTAGGTTTTCTTTCGGATAGTAACCTACGCCAAGAGCCAATGCATTTTCGCCCTTATAGTGACCATAGCCACCCATAACTTGAACCTTGTGGTCAGGATCAAATTGTAGTGGATGAAATGCAGGGAGTGCTGGGGCACGAGCA
>OGJM01000564.1_pt1 | contig 17010 bp, 19 predicted proteins | sample 1572281 | NCBI WGS metagenome assembly OGJM01 (sample SAMEA2582147, study PRJEB24529) | metagenome | reverse complement strand
GAAGCGGATCCAACAACGGTTGTGGCTGTGGCAATGGATTCGGAGATGGCTGCTGCTAATCCTTCCAAAAAATTCCGGCTGGTTTAAACCCGGCCGGAATTTTATTTTTTCGTCTCCCTATTTTTGTCCTTGTTTGTTTTCACAGTTTTTTTTCCTGCTTTTTTTGCTGCACATTTCAAATCCAGTTCATAAACTGCATTTCCATCTATAATGAGCTTATGTTTCATTTGCCTATACCTCCAGTTATTCTATGTTATATTATATGTTCATTTCATAATTTCGCCCTTCTCCTCATATATATTTACAACGTTAGATTTAGGAGTGACTATGGAAGATCATGATTTTGAAAAAATGACCCCTTTTGATCAACTGATTTCCACACAAAGTCTGCAAATCCTGAAGCTGCTGATTCCATATACCCCTCCGGAAAACCAACGCTTTCTAGCTGTATACACAAAATTTTTGGAACTGCAGCACACCATAGATTTTTTTCAACGCTTTCACAGCGATGTCTACTCACAGGATTTTGAAAAGAAAACATTCTCTCCTTTTCATATCATTCAGGAAATCCGACCTTATATTCCTGCACAGTTTGGAGAAACATTTGACATGCTCATGAATATGATGGATATGATGGAGGTGTTTCAAAATATGAATGAAACTGCAGATTCTGATGGGAACACAGACCCGGACTTTGATCCGATGGCCATGATGAAAAATATGCTTGCGCCAGAACAGCAGGCTATGTTTGATATGTACAACACAATGTCTTCACAAGAAACCCAAAGCGAAACTGAAACAGAACCTCAAAACGAAACCCAAAACAAAGAAGGAGAACAAGAACATGATTGATTGGTTAAATGACCCTATGCTAAAAAATATGGATCCGATAAAGGTAGAGTTGATCAAGACAGCTGCCGCCCAGACGTCCGGAAAATCCGGTCGTGCACTCGCCCCTGTTTTGATGACACTTATCACAAACGCAAATAAAAAAGGAATCCGGTTTTCCCCTGATGAAATTTCATTGATTCTAGAATTGATAAAAGAGGGGAAAACGCAGAAAGAAAAGGAACAGATTGACCGGACGATTCAAATGGTAATATCCATGCTGAAAAAACAGAATCCCTAAGATTCCTCACAGCGCATGTTTAAATGAGGACACAAGCCAGGCTCGTGTCCTCGTTTAAAATCCTTCCATTTTTCGAATATTTCTCATCTGTCGCCTTCTTTTTCCACTCTCCCATTCTGCCTTTTCCGATTCCGTCTCCAAAATCAATCCCGGCACTTTAACCGGCTTATCATTTTCATCCAATGCCACCATACAAAAATATGCTCTGTTGATTGGACGACGGATACCTTCTGCATCCTCGACATAAGTGTCCACCCGCACTTCCATAGAAGTAGTTCCAACATACGTAAGTTTTCCTATCAAAACAATCACTTCATTTTGATAAGCCCCCTTCAGGAACCTCAAGTTATCTACAGATGCAGTTATCACATTCGTTTTGGCATGTCTTTTTGCGACAAGTCCCGCAACCTCATCAATCCACTGCATCAAAATTCCGCCAAACAGACGGTTTGCTCCATTCAAATGATTTGGTCTTACAATGTGCACTGTCTCCACTCTAGAATCTTCTACTTTTTTCTTTTCTATACTCATCCTGATTCCTTTCTTGCAAACGTCTTTTCTTCTTTCTTATTTTTTGCTATACTGAACAAAACATAGTATAACACAAGGAGAACATTATGCGAAATATAAAATTGACAATCGAATATGACGGAAGCCGTTATCAAGGCTGGCAGCGCCTTGGCAAAGACGAATCAACCAACACTATTGCGAACAAGATTACAGAAGTGATCAAAAAGATGACAAACGAAGATATCGAGCTTTTCTGTGGATCAAGAACTGAAGTTGGCGTGCATGCGTACGGTCAGGTCGCAAGTTTTAAGACTACAACAGATATGACCCTGATCGAGATTCAGTATTACTTGAACCGCTATCTTCCGATGGATATTGCGATTACTGATATTGAGGAGAAACCTGAGCGCTTTCATGCGAGCCTGAATGCAACTTCCAAAATATACATGTACCGCATCTCTGTCAGCGAAGTTCCAAGTGTATTCGAACGCAAATACGTTTATCACTCTTTCAAAAGACCTGATGTGGATCTGATGAAACAGGCAGCAATTCTGCTTGTTGGGAAACATGATTTCAAAAAATTTTCTACGGTAAAGAAAAATAAATCTACTGTCAAAGAAATTTATGACATTGACGTTTACGATGACGGAGAGGAACTTCAGATCACGCTGCACGGCAATGATTTTCTCCATAACATGGCGCGTATGATACTTGGCACACTTCTCGATATCGGTGTCGGCAATCGAAAAAAAGAAGATATTGAACTGATTTTTGATTCAAACTCAGACGTGGCAGCAAGTGCACCTGCTGACCCGAAAGGATTATACCTTCAGGAAGTACTCTATCAATAGGGACAGTCAAGAAGGACAGGACTATGTTTTTTCATAATCCCATCCTTCTTTTTATTTTTCCAAATATTCCATCAGTGCATCATACTGTCGTTCCATCAGATGATATCCATGCTCATAAAAGTTCATCAGAGAATCATAGTTCTTTTCCAACCGAGATACCGGTTTGATCTGAGGACGCAGCACAAAAATTTTTCCTCTCTTTTCCAAACTTTCCACCCAATCCATCGTCCGGTTGTACACAATCGGTCTTCTTCGAATACTTTCCACCAGTTTCGGATATTTTTTATATGCAGACTGATACAGGCGATGTTCCCCTCTTGTCATCAGTTTCTTTCGGTATTTCATATTTCTTGTAAGTATCAGCACAACCTTTTTATTGCCAAGCTTTGTTGCTCTGTTGATCGGAATGGAATCTGCAAGTCCTCCGTCCAGATACGGAACTCCATCTACATTGACGATTGGGGAGACAAGTGGCATACTGCTGGATGCACGGCAGATCTTCATCAGTCGTTCCTTATCACTTTTTTCCTTCATATATTCTGCCTTTCCAGTAATACAATTCGTCGTCACAACTTCAAACTCCATATCTGACGCAAAATACGTATCATAGTCAAATGGAAAAATCTCATTCGGATACTTATCAAAAATCATATCCATGTTCAGCAAGCTTTTTTCTTTGATAAATTTTCGGATTCCCATATAATAATCATACTCTTTTTCTTTGTGAATCATACAGTCTCTTGTTCTTCCTATCTGTTTCGAGACATAATCGACTCCATTGCAGGATCCGGCAGATACCCCAATCACATGTGACAGGTACACATTTTTCTCCATCAGATAATCCAACGCTCCTGATGTAAACACTCCTCTTGTTGCTCCGCCTTCTAAAACTAAACTAGCCTTTGTCATACTGTTTCCCTCGCTTTCCGTTCTTTATTATATACCTATTTTCCGCAAATTAACAGATTAAGATGTTCTCGTCTTGCCATTTTCCCTTTCCCGTGGTAAGATAGGCGGTGGAAAACACCGAAAACTTATTAAAATAAGAAAAGAAATCTCATGGAGGGAATGCATATATGATTAGCACAAGTAATATTACATTGCGTGTCGGCAAAAAGGCATTGTTTGAAGATGTAAATGTAAAATTTACAGAAGGCAACTGCTATGGTTTGATTGGTGCCAACGGCGCCGGTAAATCCACATTTTTAAAAATCTTATCCGGACAGTTAGAGCCGACAAAAGGAGAGGTTATCATCACTCCCGGAGAACGTCTCTCATTTTTGCAACAGGATCACTTCAAATATGACGAATACCTTGTTTTAGATACCGTTATTATGGGAAACCAGAGACTGTATGAAATCATGAAAGAAAAAGAAGCGTTATATGCAAAAGAAGATTTCACTGACGAGGACGGAATCAAAGCAAGTGAATTAGAAGGCGAATTTGCCACAATGAACGGTTGGGAGGCAGAGTCTGATGCCGCTACATTATTGAATGGTCTCGGAATTGATACCGAGCTGCATTACAAATACTTAAAAGATCTGACTGGTTCAGAAAAAGTCAAAGTACTTCTTGCACAGGCTTTATTTGGAAATCCGGATATTCTTCTTCTGGACGAGCCTACAAACCACTTGGATTTAGATGCCATCGCATGGCTGGAAGAATTTTTGATCAACTTTGATAACACAGTAATTGTCGTATCCCACGACCGTTACTTCCTGAATAAAGTATGTACACAGATTGCAGATATTGATTACGGAAAGATTCAGTTATTCGCCGGAAATTATGACTTCTGGTATGAGTCAAGCCAGCTTATCATTCGTCAAATGAAAGAAGCGAACCGCAAAAAAGAAGAAAAAATCAAAGAGCTGCAGGACTTTATTTCTCGATTCAGCGCCAACGCTTCCAAATCAAAACAGGCAACTTCTCGTAAACGTGCCCTTGAAAAAATCGAGTTAGATGATATCCGACCATCAAGCAGAAAATACCCATACATCGATTTCCGTCCAAACCGTACAATCGGAAACGAAGTGCTTTCTGTGGAAGGTTTATCTAAGACAATCGACGGTGTAAAAGTGTTAGACAACCTTTCTTTCACAATCAACCGTGAAGACAAAGTCGCTTTTGTCGGAGGCAATGAACTTGCAAAGACAACTTTATTTAAAATCTTAATGGGCGAAATGGAGCCGGACGAAGGAACATACAAATGGGGAGTGACAACTTCTCAGGCATATTTCCCGAAAGACAGTACTCGTGAATTTGACAATGACGATACAATCGTTGAATGGCTGACACAGTATTCCGAAGAGAAAGATGTCACTTATGTACGTGGTTTCCTCGGCAGAATGTTATTTGCCGGAGACGACGGTGTCAAAAAAGTAAAAGTACTCTCCGGTGGAGAAAAAGTACGTTGTCTTTTATCTAAAATGATGATCTCAGGCGCTAACGTATTGGTACTTGACGAGCCTACTGACCATCTTGATATGGAATCTATCACTGCACTGAACAACGGATTGATCAAATTCCCAGGGGTACTTTTATTCGCATCCCGTGACCATCAGGTTGTACAGACAACTGCAAACCGTATCATGGAGATTGTTCCGGGCGGAAAATTAATTGATAAGATTACAACTTACGATGAATATTTAGAGAGTGATGAGATGGCTAGAAAACGTCAGACTTACACTATGGACAATTCAGAGGAAGACAACTAAAAACAGAGCTGGTGCTCTGCGGATATTTTTTATCCGCATTGCATCAGCTCCATTATTTATTTGGGATCATCTCTATTCAATTGTCAGCAATACTTTTGAGATGCGGTTATCTTTTAGCTCTCGAATTTCAAAAGAAACATTCTCCACAACAACCTTTTCATGTTTTAAGCTTTCCGGAATATATCCCAAAATTTCAATCAAAAATCCGGAAACGGTATCATAATTCTCTGTCTTCAGATTCAAATCTAGTTTTTCATTCAAATCTTCAATCAGCATTGTTCCATCTACCATATATCTCTTCTCTTCAATCTGCACAATCTCCGGTGTCACACAGTCATGCTCTTCATTAATCTCTCCTACAATCTCTTCAACCAAATCTTCCACAGTGACAATTCCTGAAAATCCTCCATACTCATCAATCAAAACTGCCATATGATTCTGTGTTCTTTGCAATTCCCGAAACAATTCATCAGCATCCTTGCTATCTGGCACAAAAAATGGCTTTTCCAAAAACGGTCGTATATCTTCTTGATCCACAAGCTTTTTCTGCATTGCGATCATAAGATCTTTCATATGTAAAATTCCGATAATATTATCTATACTTTCTTCATAAACAGGAATTCTAGAATGTCTTGACTCTAAAACCGCCTCAATATTGTCTTCAAACGAATCAGCGATATCTATCGTAAACACTTCTCTTCTCGGTGTCATTACATCTCTTGCACTCTTATCATCAAAAGAGAATACCGAATTGATCATCTCATACTCGTGTTCCTCAAAAATCCCACGGCTGTTTCCCATCTCCAGCAAAGCTTTAATCTCTTCTTCTGAGACCGCCTCCTCTAAATCCTCCGTCTTCATACCAATTAAATGTAAAAATGCATTGGTTGATACAGAAAGTAACTTAATAAACGGCGATAATATTTTTGAAACCGTATAAATCGGCTGTACCGTAAAAAAACAGAAAGCCTCCGCTTTTTGCAGTGCGATCCGCTTCGGCACCAGTTCACCAAATACAAGATTAAAATACATTAATAAGATTGTCACTCCAAAAAAAGAAATCGTTCCGGAATACGGAATCTGAAACTGTTCCAGCCAGCGACTTAACACTTGCGATATTCCGGTTGCAGCCGATGCACTTGAGAAAAATCCCGCACATGTGATTGCCACCTGTATCGTCGACAAGAACTTTGTAGAATCCTCAAAAAGAGATTGAATGAGTAACGCCTTTTTATTTCCTTCCTCAGCCAGCACCTTGACTCTGTTCTTATTGACAGAGACAACTGCCATCTCGGCTCCGGCAAAAAAAGCATTCACCAGTGTCAGAAGCACCAGTATGAATAGTTGCATTAAAATCTGTGTCCCGTCAGGGTCTGTTTCCATAGTAAAAATAATCCTCCTTTAATCTATGCCTTTTGACATAATTTTAGGAGGATTATATCATCTTTTGCTTCTACTTACAAGATACTTTATAATTATTTTATATTTAGCGGATACGATCCGGAAATCCCACTTTTCTCTGCACCTTTCTCAAGGTCTTTGTCGCATAATAATTCGCCTTTTCTGCATTGTTCTTGATGATAGAATCAATATATGCCTTATCTTTTTCCAGTCTGGCAACTTCATCCTGCAATGGTTTCAGCACTGAGATAACTGCCTCTCCGACTGCCGTTTTAAAATCTCCATATCCTTTTCCATCGAATTCTTTGACAACATCCTGCGGTGTCACATTCATACATGCACTGTAGATATCAATCAGATTCTTCACTCCGGGTTGCTCTTCACGATATAAAATCTGTGCTTCCGAATCTGTAACTGCACGCTTGCATTTTCTCATAATCGTGTCAGGATCATCCATCAGATAAATACTTCCATTTACATTCTCATCTGATTTTGACATCTTCTTTGCAGGATCCTGAAGACTCATGATCTTCGCTCCCACTTTTCCGATATATGCTTCCGGAATTGTAAATACATCCCCATAGACACCATTAAATCGCTGTGCAATGTCACGTGTCAGTTCTAAATGCTGCATCTGGTCTATTCCTACAGGAACAACGTCTGACTGGAATAACAAAATATCTGCCGCCATCAATACCGGATAAGTAAACAATCCTGCGTTGATATTGTCCGCATGTTTTGCAGACTTGTCTTTGAACTGTGTCATACGATTCAGTTCACCCATATATGTATAGCAATTCAAAATCCATGCCAGCTCCGCATGTCCTGAGACATGAGACTGATAATAAATACAATTTTTTTCCGGATCAAGTCCTGCCGCAATATATAATGTCAATAATGCTCTTGCACGTTTTCTCAATGTGGCCGGATCCTGCCTCACTGTAATCGAGTGCATATCGACCACACTGTAAAAGCACTCATATTCATCACTCAGTGTAATCCAGTTCTTTAATGCCCCAAGATAGTTTCCAAGTGTCAAATTTCCCGTTGCCTGCATCCCACTGAATAATACTTTTTTATCATTGATCATGATTCCATTCCTCCAAGTCTAATCTTCTTTCTAGTGTATCACTTCTACATCTTTCCCGTCAAGATAACGATTTTTCTTTTCCTATTTGTTTTCCGGATACAATACAATTGCCTCTTTTAAGATCTCTGCTTTTCCATCTTTTATCTCTACAATTGAAAGCCCACAATTCTTATGAAGTCCTCCTGCCCAAAACTGATCGATCGTACTGTCCTTGATCACATTTAAGAGTGCGCACAAACAGGCACCATGTGTAGAAACAAGAATCGTGCTATCCTCATATTCTTCTTTTTTGCTCAATTCTTTCAAAAAAGATGCTGCACGTGCACGAAGCTGTTCAAAACTCTCCCCATCTGCTGCCGGTTGATATACCTCGGGCTTTTCGAAGAAATTCATAAAATGCGGATCTGGTATATTATAATTTTCTTCTGCATAACAAAGTCCCTCATAAGACCCAAAACCAATCTCAATAATCCTTTCATCTTCTATCAACTTAACCTCCTGTCCTTCAAGAAGAATCTGAGCCGTCTTTTTCGCCCTCTTAAGCGGACTTGTAAATGCTATATCAAACCTTACCCCCAAAAGTCCGTCCCGTGTCTCCTCTGCCAGCTGTATTCCATATGCATTAAGAGGAATATCCGCTCTTCCCTGCAACCTTTTTTCTTTATTCCATTCTGTCTGTCCATGTCGAATCATATATAACTTCATACCTAAAACCTCCTACATTTATTTTACCACACTTTGGCTTGTTTTTTGAAACGAAAATCAGTATAATGAATGCATAGTTTTTAGGAGGAGAAGAAAATGGAGAAAATCACTAGTTTTACAATAGACCACATCAGATTGGTTCCTGGCGTGTATGTTTCCAGAAAAGATCCGATCGGCAATGAAATCATCACAACCTTCGATCTTCGCATGACAAGCCCGAATGACGAACCAGTTATGAACACCGCAGAGATGCATGCGATTGAACATCTCGCCGCCACATTTTTACGGAATCATCCTGTATTTGGAAATAAGATCATCTACTTTGGACCAATGGGATGTCGCACCGGATTTTATTTGTTATTGGCGGGTGACTACTGCTCAGAAGATATCATCGAGCTTTTGAAAGAATTATTTACATTTATCGCAGAATTCAATGATGAGATTCCTGGTGCTTCTGCAAAAGACTGTGGCAATTATCTGGATATGAATCTTCCAATGGCAAGATACCTTGCAAAAAAATATCTAAACGATGTCCTTTTAGATATCAAAAAAAATCAACTCTATTATCCGGACTAAAAAGAAGTTCCCACGGGAACTTCTTTTATCGTTTTAAAACTTCTTTTTTTATATATGAAAAGGTTGCGTTCTCACCCTTTTCAGCCAACATATATAACAGGGTCTCCAACAGCGCCTTGGAATCTTTATGTAAAATCGTATATGGAAGCCCTCTCTGATAATACGCAAGTGGCTGACCGTCATCATACATCTCCTTCATATAGATCTTAGACGCCGCAATTCGATCAATAAACATCTCAACCACATACTTTTTTGGCATGCACATCCCAATCAGTCCTTTTTGTTCGCCCAGTCCATAGTCAATCCAATACTCATAGTGATGCTTATTGCGTCCCTTATGATGAAGCCATGCAGACGAATATCCAAGCTTTTCACGCTCGGCGTTGTTCGGACTTCTCGTCCCTTGATAGTACTTTGCCCCGACACGAAACTCTGTCCATCCATATTTCGACAAATCATGCATCAATCCCTGTCTGTACAACCCTACTCGGAAACATCCTTTCATAACAAGAATTTTATGATGTGTAATCGTACAAAAATGCTGCCACGCTTTCATTCGCTTCTCCTTTTACCTAACTCAAAATCATTTTTATTAAAAACAAGGCAAGCAGATGCACCGGATAAAATCCGTAAAAAAGCCACTTCATCTTCTTTCCCTGTGTGCCATTGTAAAGATAGATCGGAATCAATGCCAGTACCCCAAACACTTGAACTCCGCCCATCAAGGCAATATTAACAAATAAGACACTGATCGTTTTCCAAAGCATATCATCCCGGAACAGATAAAAACATAATATCATCAGAACTCCTACTCCACCATAATCTGTTCTCAGTAAATCAGCAATTAAAAACGATACCAAAGATACTGTCACCATCTCAAATTTTCCTGATGATTTCATCAAAAAATACATCATTACAAGACCGATAAACAAAGTAAAAAATATATTCTGGTGTCCGAATTCCAAAATCTTTCCACTGACAGTAAGGTCGAATGGAATCTCTGATAATAATGCTAAAATACCAATCCGGCACATATATTTTTTGATATCATGTGTGTAGAAGAAACCTTCCACCAATGTATATGCAAAAATTGGAAACGCCAGTCGCCCAATCACACGAAATAAAATCTGCTCAGGAAACAAAACTGCTCCAATATGATCTGCCAGCATCGACAGCATCGCTATCATCTTTAGTGTAAAAGAATCTATCTTTATCTTTTCTGCTATTCTTTCCATCTTCTACCTTCCTAAAAACATTATGATCGTTCTCTCATTGACAACAGTCTCTTTCTGATTTTCCACAAGCATTTCTTCTTTCAACTCTTCTTCCGTCGAAAAAACGCGATACCATCTCTTTCCTTTCGAAAGTGCAGGAAGTGCAAATTTATGCTCTGTCCAATGCATATTATATGCAATAAAGCAGTCACCTTCACTCTCGCCTTCCCCGTGATAATATACACCAAGCTGTCTGCTCGCCACATTTTGCGGGATCTGCCATGCACTCTCTCCGTGATAGGAGACATCCGGTACCCCACAGCTCATCTCATCTCTTCCAAGCAAAGGCTTTTCGGAGTGCAAAATAGGCAGACGCTTACGCAGCGCGATCAGATTCCTCACATAATCAAATAATTCTTTTTCTTTTTCAAGTTGCTTCCAGTTCAGCCATGCTGTCTCATTATCCTGACAATACACATTATTATTTCCCTTTTGAGAATTTGCGAACTCATCTCCTGCCAGCAGGCATGGTGTCCCCTGCGCCATCAGCAACAGAAAGAATGCGTTCCTCATCTGTTTCTTCCGAAGTTCCAAAACAGCTTTTCTGCGAGTCGCTCCTTCTGCACCACAGTTCCAGCTGTAATTGTAATCCGGACCGTCCTGATTATTTTCACCGTTTGCCTCATTATGTTTTCCATCATATGACACGAGATCTGCCAGAGTGAATCCATTATGGCTCGTAATATAATTACAGCTTCTTTGTTCCTTTGACTGCTGTTTCAGCCACCACATCACTCCTGGCACCATCCCTTCGTCTCCTTTCAGGAAACGTCTCATCGTAATCTGAAAATCTTCTTTGTTTTGCAAGATTTTTGTTCGCTTTAAAAGTGGATCTGCCAAAATTGCTTCCATTGGAGCAAGCACCGGATTTAAAATAAATCCGTCAATATGATATTCCAGCACATAATAACGGAGGCACTCCTCCATCATCTGCGGCATAATGTGTTCCGAAAATGGAAGATTTAAAACCACTTCTATCCCCGCACGATGGCATGCCTTCACCATATCTTTAAGTTCTTTCCCCGTATTTTCTTGAGATGCATAAAGTCTTTTTGGTGCAAAGCAATAGGCATCTCCATATCCCCAGTAATTCGTATATTTTTTATTATCCAAAAAGTCATATACCGGCATACACTGGATCTGATTCACACCCAATTCTTTGAGATACGGAATCTTTTCCATCACACCCGCAAATGTTCCTCTTTTTTTTACTTTCGAACTGCTGTGTTTTGTAAATCCTCGAACATGGAGACTGTAGGCAATCACCTCATGATAGGGAATCTCAAGCGGTGTATCTTCTTCCCAATCATATGCTTCCATGGAAATTCTTCCTCGTTCGCTGCCATCTGCTTGTAATACCAGTTCTTTCACATAAGGGTCTGTCACAACCTTACCTTCTATTTCATAGTTATACTCACAATTCTCAATCGTGCTTTTTTGTAATGCAAGAAATCGAACTTCTCCCACCGCGTCTTTCTCTAAAAACTCGATTCTTTGGCAAGGCAGCTTAGCCCCCTTCTCATATATCAACAAAAAACAGCGTTTTCCTTGCTCTACAGCTACAGAAAAATTCACATACCCATTATTTTCTGTCACTCCAAGCGGCAATGGATGCCCCTTTTTTTCTCTCATGCCTTCAATCTCCTAATCTTCTCTTTTCCTACTGCCAGCCATCTACACCATACATCTCGAGATTATCTTTATTGATCAAAAATGTCTCTTCATATGTAATTCTTGCATATTTCTCTTTGTTCAGAACACTTAACGCCACTTTTGCAGACTCTTTTCCAATCTCAATCGGAGACTGTCCTCCGGTTGCCGCTATGAGAGAGTTCTCCTTTTCCAACTCTTTTTTAATCTCCGGTGAACCATCCACGCCATAGATATAGACGTTCTGTAATTGAGCCGCATTCGCTGCGACAAGTGCGCCAAGCGCTGTCGGATCGTTGCCGCACATAATTGCTGACACATCCGGATGCTCCTTCAAAAGTGTCTCAGCCGCACTCAGCGCCGTATTTAAATCTCCTTTTGTATCACTTCGTCCGACAACCTCAAATCCTTTATCCGCAATTGCCTCCTCAAATCCCGTAATGCGCTCATTGATAGAATTCATTGTTGGACACTCCAATATCAATACTTTTCCGCCTTCCGGAAGTTTTTCAACAAGGTCTTTTCCACATAAATATCCTGCATTCTTATTATCAGATCCAATATATGCATCCACATAGTCAAATTCTTTTACCTGTGTATCCACATTGATAATCTTCACATCTGCCTCTTTCAATTCTTCCAATGCAGGTGTGATTGCCTCCCAGTCAACCGGTGTCAGAAAAATTGCATCGATTCCCTGATCGATCATATCTTCAATCTGCTCAACCTGTACATCCGGATCCTGCTTTGGATCTTCTGTAATCAATGTATGTCCATCCTTTTCAAGCGTCTCACGAATTGACGACTCAAGCGTAATAAAATATGGATTCTCCATCGTAATTCCGCTGAATCCAAATGTATATTTTTCCTGATCTTCTTCGTCCGTTTCCTCTTTCACCTGTGGATTATCCTCCGGTGTCCCTACATTTTTTTTACATGCCGATATGCCAAATACACAGACCAGCAGCAACGCTGTTAATGCTAATACTCTTTTTTTCTTCATCTGCTTCCTCCATAATCTGTTTTCTTATGAATTCCATCCCTTTATTTTAGCCCTTTTTCTAATAATGTCAATAGTTTTCCCTCTTGCAATTCTTGCCACAGTCTGATAGAGTTAGTATATCAATAAAAAAGGAGATAAAAACTATGAGTGAACATAATCATGATTGTGGCTGCGGACATGACGACTGTAACTGCGGCGAAGAAAACCTTACTGTAACATTGACACTTGATAACGACGAGGTACTGGAATGTGCAGTTCTCACAATTTTCTCAGCTGGTGACAGACAGTATATCGCATTGCTTCCATTAGAGGATGCAGAAGACACAGAGGAAGGTGACGTATTCATCTACCGTTTTGAAGAAGATGAAAACGGCGAACCAACTTTAGACAACATCGAAGATGACGATGAGTACGAGTTGGCTGCCGATGCTTTCGACGAATGGCTGGACGAACAAGACTTTGAAGAATTAGAAGACTAATCTAACAGACCTTAAATTGGCAGTGACGTAATGTTGCTGCCTGTTTTTTATTACATAGGAAATTGAATGACCTTACCCTCTTGTCAACAGCTCCCCCACAAACCGGGATTGTGCCATCGACTTCCCATTACGTTCTTTTGTATAAGAGATAATCAATTTCTTTCGTGCTCTCGTCATAGCCACATAGAACATCCTGCGCTCTTCTTCCACTTCTTCTTTTGTCTCCGCCTTTTTATATGGGGTAATCGTCTCATTCGCCCCGATAATAAATACCAGATCAAACTCCAATCCTTTCGATCCATGCATTGTCATAAACGTGATTGCCTCCGGATCTGTCTCTTTTTGCTGCGACTGTCTCTTTAATTCCTCTGAATATTCTTCAATATGTGTAAACCACTCTTCAATCGTACGAAAGGCTTTTGCCCGCTCTTCAATCTCTCTCAGTACTTCTTTTAAATCTTCCATGTTGATTTTTCGAAATGCCGCATATTATTTTAAAAATTCATCGTATCCGATATGTTTTCGAATATACTGGATTGCCCCGTACGGCGCCATATTTTTTAATATTCTAAAATCCACCTCAAGCTGATCGATCCGGTCGAGCATCCAGTCTTTGTCACAATAGAATTTTCGCAAACTCTCAAATGAAATCGTGGTTCCTTCCACACTGTCTCGCCCGATATAGCGGTTCGGACGATTCATAATCGCCAAAAATGATTTTCGCGAACGGTCTCCTAACGCCATCTTCAAATACGTAGTCAAATCCTGTGCAATAAAATGTTCATACAGATTCGGCATGCGTTCTTTCATCCGAAACGGCATGTTGTATTCCATAAATGTCTCCGCCAATGCACGTGCCTCCACATTTGTGCGAAACAGAACCGCAATCTCCGAAGACGGGATACCTCTTTTTTTCGCCTCCTGAATCTGACTGACCACATACTTGCTTTCTTCAATCGGATGTCTGACCTCCTGAATGTGGACGGTCTCTCCCTGCTCGTTCGTTGTGATAATCTGCTTTGGATAACGGTTTACATTGTGCCGGATCACCCGTGCCGCCCCATTTACAATCGCTTTTGTAGAGCGATAATTCACATCCAGCAAAATCTCCTTTGTATCAGGGTAATCTTTCTTAAACCCAAGCATGATATCCGGTCTTGCGCCGCGGAATCGATAAATTGACTGATCATCATCTCCAACAATGAATAAGTTGTTTTCCGGCGCCGCCAGCATTCGAATCACATCATACTGTACCTGATTGATGTCTTGAAACTCATCAATTAAAATATACCGGAATTTTCTCTGCCACATGCTCAAAATATCCGGTCTCTTTTTGAACAATTCATAGACAAGCACAAGCATATCATCAAAATCGATTTTCTTTAACCGCTTCCGTTCTTTCTCATACTGCTCGAAAATTTCCCGAAAAACCTCTTCTGAACAGTTCAAAGACTCATATTCCGCCAATGGAATCTGATTATTTTTGATATTTCCAATCTCCCCTGCAATCCCTTGCAAAAAATCTTTCTCATCATCAATATCAATCTCCATTCTGCCAATGACCTGTTTTAACAGCTGGTATTTTTGTTCCTCGGAAAGAATATTTGACGCATTCATCCTATATGCCCATTTTAAAATACCATAATAAATACCATGAAACGTTCCAAATGTGACAGGACCTGCTTTCTGTCCGCACAAACGCACAAAACGCTCTTTCATCTCAATTGATGCCGCTTTTGTAAATGTAATCACAAGAATCTCTTCCGGACTCACGTGATGCTTTCCAATCAGATATTCAATTCGTTTCGTGATTGTGAGTGTTTTCCCGGAACCGGGACCTGCGAGAACCATACATGGACCATCCTTGTGGATGACTGCCTGAACTTGAGACGGATTCAAACTCATACGTTTTCTCCTTTCCAGATAAGTGAAGGACGGGCAGATTCCCGTCCCTCTCCCACTATTTACTTAACAATTCAATTCCCTTGCGAATACGTGCTAAAGACTCTTCTTTTCCCAAAATCTCCATAATCTCCGTTGCACCGCCAGGTGTATTCTGCTTTCCGGATACAGCTGTTCTCACCGGCCACATTGCGTAACCGTTCTTGTATCCTTTTTCTTCTACATAGCCTTTCAGCACAGCATACAGCGCATCATTGCTGTAATCTTCCTGCGCCTCAAAAAGAGGAAGAATCTCTTTTAACACCTCAAGAGAAGTCTCCTCATTCGTCTTCATCTTCTTGTGTGTATACATTGCAGTATCATACTCCGGAAGTTCTTCAAAGAAATCAATATGTTCTTTGATGTCTGGGAAAATCTCGATTCTTGTCTTCACAAGCGCTGCAATTTTTTTCAGGTCATAATCTTTTGTAATCACTTCTTTGATGTATGGCTTTGCCAATTCATAGAATTTTTCAAAGTCCATTGCTTTGAGATATTCGCCGTTCATCCATTTTAATTTTACTGTGTCAAACACTGCAGGCGACTTACTCATGTGATGATAATCAAATGCTTTCACCAATTCTTCCAAAGAGAAAATCTCTCTGTTATCTGTAGGACTCCATCCAAGTAATGCCACGTAATTCACAACTGCTTCTGTCAAAAATCCCTGTTCGATGAGATCCTCATAAGAAGAATGTCCGCATCGCTTGCTCAGTTTTTTGTGTGTCTCATCTGTGATCAACGGACAGTGTACATAAGTCGGCACTTCCCATCCGAACGCTTCATACAGACGATTGTACTTCGGCGCAGATGACAAATATTCATTACCGCGAACTACATGTGTGATTCCCTGTAAATGGTCATCGATTACATTGGCAAAATTATAGGTCGGATATCCATCGGATTTGATCAGGATCATATCATCCAGCTGGGAGTTATCTACTGTAATGTCTCCGTATAACTCGTCATGGAAAGTCGTGGTGCCTTCCTTGGGGTTGTTCTGGCGAATGACAAAAGGCTTGCCTGCGGCAAGATTTGCCTCAATCTCTTCTTTGGACAGGGACAGGCAGTGCTTGTCATATACGGTGATCTCCTTACCATCCACAACTTCGGTCTTCAGGGAAGCCAGTCTCTCCTTGTCACAGAAACAGTAATAAGCTTCTCCCTTATCGATCAGTTCCTTGGCATATTTCATATAAATACCGGTTTTCATACGTTCACTCTGCACGTAAGGACCATAACCGCCGTCCTTATCCGGGCCTTCGTCATGTACCAGTCCGGTCTTCTCCAGGGTACGATAGATGATCTCGGTAGCACCTTCCACATAACGTTCCTGATCTGTATCCTCGATGCGGAGCATAAAATCTCCGCCGGCATGCTTTGCAATCAAAAATTCATATAATGCGGACCGCAGATTACCTACATGCATTTTACCGGTAGGGCTGGGTGCGTATCTTGTTCTGATCTTTGTCATTTTCTCCTCATTTCCGCAGGCGATCCGTATCCGTTCTGTACCTTCCGGCCTACTCTTCCCTGCTTATATATTCCTGTCCGCCCTCTCTCAGAAGGCAGAACTACTTCCTTATTCTACCGCCTTTTTTCAAAAACTGCAACAGTTAAGACAAGGTTTTCGGATGGGGCAGATTCCACCGAAAGTGTGCCGCCAGAAACCGGATCGCCATGACCA
>OGJM01000553.1_pt1 | contig 17339 bp, 18 predicted proteins | sample 1572281 | NCBI WGS metagenome assembly OGJM01 (sample SAMEA2582147, study PRJEB24529) | metagenome | reverse complement strand
GGAGAGTTTGGCGCGGTATTTGCCTTCGACCAAGATGCGGACGAGGTCGTCCGACACCCGCATCACCTGCTTGACCTCGGCCACGACGCCGTAAGTATAGAGGTCGGCGGCCTTGGGGTCTTCGACCTTCATCTCTTTCTGTGCCACGAGGAAGACGTCAGAGTTGTTGCTGACGGCCCACTCCACGGCGGCGATGCTCTTCTCGCGGCCCACCTCGAAGTGGAGCAGATTGTTGGGGAAGACCACCAGCCCGCGCAGGGCGATGGCCGGAAGGTGGAGGACGCTCCGCTCCACCTTGACCGTAACTTTTTCAGACATAGTACAAAACCTCCCAGCCGTCCCTCGGATGCGAGTCATCCATAAGGGCGGCTTTTTTGTAGGGTCATATCAAATCTATCATTTTATTATAGCGAAAAATGTTTGCAGATGCAACTGTTCAGCGCTTTTCCCGGGTGTTGTAGCCCAGTCTGCCCAGTGCGGGCAGGATGGCCCGGACGGCCAGGGACGTGAGGGCGCCCATGACAAGGCCCAGCACCAGCATCACCGGCGCATAGTACAGCGACATGGCCGAGGACAGGATGACCCCTGCGCCAAGCAGCTGGCCGATGTTGTGGGACAGTGCGCCGCAGACCGACAGGATGAACCATGTGGGCCGCACCGGCAGAAGATAGTACAGCACCCACATCACCGCAAGGGACAAAAGCCCGCCGCACAGCGAGAGAAAGCCCGCCGTGAAGCCGGACACCAGAAAGACGAACAATGCCTTGAGTATATCCAGCACCAGCGCCTGACGGGGACCCATGAAGAACAACGCGTACATGACCACGATGTTGGCAAGCCCCAGCTTCATGCCCGGCAAAAGCCCCGGGATGACCAGCGTGCCTTCAATGAAGGAAAGCGCCATGGCCAGCGCAAACAACAGACCGGACAGGGCGATGTGCCGCGTTTTTTGATAGTTGCGGTGATTTTTAGGCATAGAGGATACGCTCCTTTATTCTTCGGGCTGCTGCGTCTGCTCGTAGGCTTCCTGCTCTTCCATAGCGGCTTCCCATGCGGCAAAAAGCTCTTCCTGATGGAAGCGCAGGTCGCTGAGCTCGTCGCTCTTTTCCCGCAAAAGCTGGGGGTCGTTGTAGACCTCCGGCGAGTTTATCTCGTTTTCCAGCTCCACTTCGCGGGCGCCGCAGGCTTCCATCTCGTCCTCGCAGGCCTTGATCTTGGCGCGCAGCTCGGCGCGGCGGCGGCGCTGCTCCTTGCCGTAGCCGGTCTTGGCGGGCTCGGCCGCCTTCTGGGCGGCCTGCACCGGGGCAGCACGTCCCATCAGGGCATCGTAGCTGGGGGAGAGCACAGCCTTGCCGTCCTCAAGATAGAGGATGGGACAGGCCAGACTGTTCATCAGGTGACGGTCGTGGGTGACCAGCAGCAGGGTGCCGGTGTAGGCCATCAGTGCTTCGGTCAGATTTTCGCGGGTATAGATGTCCAAGTGGTTGGTAGGCTCGTCCAGAAACAGCAGGTTCGGCCGTTCCAGCACGATCTCTGCAAAACGCAGGCGCGCCAGCTCACCGCCGGACAATGCTTCGCAGGGTTTGAACACCGTATCGCCCCGGAAGCCCAGCTTTGCAAGGTGACTGCGTACTTCCAGCTCGGTCATGCGGGGGTACTTGTTCCAGATGACATCAATGACCCTGCCCTGTCCCAGACGGTTCTGCTGCTGGGCAAAGATGCTGGGACGTGCTCCGGTACCCAGCCGCACCATGCCGCCGGAGGGGCGGCGCTTGCCATCCAGCACCTGCATCAGGGTGGATTTGCCCGCACCGTTGGGGCCGGCAATGATAAGCCGCTGCCCGCGGCAGACCGTATAGGTAAAGGGTTCCAGCAGGGTGCGCTCCCCGATCTTGATGCTGAGGTTTTTCAGCATCACCAGTTCATTCCACGGTTCTACGTCATATTCAAAGCGGAACTTCAGCTGGTTGGTCTCGTCCTTGGGTGCCTCGGTGATCTCCAGCTTTTCCAGCTGCCTGCGGCGGCTCTGTGCCATTTTGGTGGTGGAGGCGCGCACAAGGTTGCGGTCCACATAGTCCTGCAGCTTTTCAGCCAGTGCCACGTCGGCATCGTGCTGCTTCTGGCGCAGGGCATCGGCGGCTTCCTTCTGGGGCAGATAAGCCGAGAAGTTGCCCTTGTAGGTGGTCATGGTCTGGAAGGACACCTCCCAGATCTTTGTACAGACATTATCGAGGAAATAGCGGTCGTGGCTGACCACCAGCACCGCACCGGAGTAGCCCTTGAGATAGTTTTCCAGCCATTCCATGGTGGCAAAGTCCAAGTGGTTGGTGGGCTCGTCCAGAATGAGGACATCCGGTTTTTCCAGCAGCAGCTTCGCCAGACGCAGCCGCGTCAGCTCGCCGCCGGAGAGCACTGCAATGTTCTTTTGCCATGTATCCTGTGCAAAACCCATGCCGGACAGCACCTTTTTGATGTTCACGTCCATGTTGTAGCCGTCGGCGGCATCCACGATATTTTGCAGGGCATCGTGCTGTGCCAGCAGGTCGGCGTTATCGGGCTGGGCAGCCATGCGGCGTTCCAAAATCTGCATCTGCGCCATGGCATCCAGCACCGGGGCAAAAGTGGCGCGCATCTCGCCGTAGATATCCAGCGTGGCGTCCAGCTTTGCGTTCTGCTCCAGATAGCCCAGTGTTACCCCGTGGGTCACGCTGAACTCGCCCTCGTAGTCCTGATATTCGCCGGTAAGAATCTTGAGCAGAGTGGTCTTGCCTGCACCGTTCTGTCCCACAATGCCGATGCGATCTTCCCGCTCGACACTGGCGGTCACATCGTGCAGCACCACCTTTTCGCCAAAGGTCTTACCCAGTTTTTCCAAATGTATCAGCATAATTTGTTCCGTTATCCGTTCTTTTCAGTTACACCATTGGTTTCAGCACTGGTGGCGGCGGTTCTTCAGGCCAACGTTGGCCAGTTCCTCCTGCTCCATCACCAGCGGATACAGTTCCTCCAGACTGGCGATCTCGTAGGTGGGGATCACCTTGCCGGGGTTCTCGGCGTGGTTGGGGTTATACCAGCAGGTATCCAGCCCGGCGTTGCTGCCGCCCTGAATATCGCTGGCCAAGCTGTCGCCCACCATCAGAACGTGCTCCCGATTCTCCACGCCCAGTGCGCGCAGAGCCGCATCAAAGATGCGGGCATTGGGCTTTTCGCAGCCCATTTTCTCAGAGATGAACACGTCCTCCATAAAGTTCATCACGCCGCTTTCCGCCAGACGGCGGGTCTGCACCATCTGGGCACCGTTGCTGACGATAGCCAGCGTTGCCACCTCGGAAAGCTCCCGCAGCACGTCCAAAACCTCGGCGTTCATCAAGTCCGGGTGGGTGGACAGCTGCTCCAGATAAAAGCGGTTCATCTCCACGCCGTCACCGGCTGCGTTGATGGCCTTGAGGAAGCGGGTGAAGCGCTCCCCCATCAGCTTGTCGCGGCGTATCTGGCCCTTTTCCAGCTGACGCCAGAGCTCCGAGTTGATGTCCCGGTAGGTCTGCACCGTCCCGGCGTCCGGCTCGATGCCGTAGTTCACCAGCGTTTCGGTCAGCGCCTTGTTTTCCGCTGCGTCAAAGTTGAGCAGCGTATTGTCTGCATCGAACAGGATGCAATAATATTTTGCCATAGTATCTCACTTTCTTTTCAGCATTTCCCACTTTGGTGTATCAACAGGGAGAAGCCAGCCCCACCCCCGGCAGAGCTGGCTTCTCGTTATTCAGAAACGATCTCATACGCAGACAGGTCTGTTTGTGCCGGGGTGTTGTCCGGACACATTGTTTTACCCTCGCAGGGCGTCAGACCACATTTCTGCATTTCTTCCTCCAGTGCGCTGTTATCCACGTTTTCCCAGTCGGTATCGTAGTAATCCACGCTGCCGTCGGTCACGTCATACTCGCCGGGCAGGGCGGGCGTGCGCATCGCTTCCCAGTACATAAGGCTCCACCTTCCTCTCCCGCCAGCCTATGCGGCGCAAGGAGGAAATGTGCCCTTAGTTGGCAGCTTCCTTGCTGGCGCTTACCTCGGTTTTGGAGGAAGCGGGCTTTTCCTCTTTAGAAGAGGCTGGTTTTTCCTCCTTGGAAGAGGAACTGCTCTGCGAAGAAGAGACGGGCTTTTCTTCCTTAGAAGATGCCGCAGAAGAGGCAGGCTTCTCCACCTTGGAGGAGCTGCCAGCGCTTTCAGAAGTACCGTTCGAGGAGGAAGAAGCGGGCTTCTCCTCCTTGGAGGAAGCGGGTTTCTCTTCCTTGGAAGAGGCCGGTTTTTCTTCCTTAGAGGAGGACGTTTCTTCCTTGGAGGATGCAGGCTTATCCTCCTTAGAGGAAGCGCTGGAGCTGCTGGAACTGCTGGAGCTGCTGGTGCTGCCGGACGTTCCACCGCTGACCGTAAGTTCCAGCTTGTTGCTGGTGACGGTGCAGTCGTTATAGCTGGCGGTGGCATACACCCGGAAGGTGCCGCCCACCATGGAGGGGTCTACCTCGCCCTTTACGGTGGTCTTACCGGCAGCCTGTGTTACCTCGCTGCCGTTGACATACCAGCGGATGCTGGAAGCATCCAGATACTTGCCCTTGAGGGTCGCTTTAAAGGTATAGGAATCCCCCAGCCCAGCCTTACCGCTGCTGCTGACTTGGATAGAGGCCGCTGCAAACACAGCGGTCACATCCACGTTCTGGTCAAAATTGGTATCGGTGCGGGTGCGCTTGGTCACGCCATCGCTCCACTTGACGAACACATAGCCGTCCTCCGGCACAGCGGTCACCTTAACGCTCTGGGCGGCGCTGGTCACCTTGACGGTAAGAGACTTGCCGCTCTCGTCGCCGCAGGTCAGGGAGCCGCCGCCGGTTTTGTCCACACGATAGTCCGCCTGATACTCCGTTTTTTCCTCAACAACAGAGGAGGAGACCGCCTCCGAGCTGCTGGGTGCCTCCACCGCAGAGCTAGGGTTGGCGGTATACTCGGCACGGGTGGGGATATTATTGGTGTCCGGGCGGCGATCCTCGGTCTCGTAGGCGTGGGTGCGCAGATACTTCAGCAGCACCTTCAGGCCTGCGGGCTTGAGGTGGATATCCCCGCTCTGGTAGTAATCCACATTGCCGTAGCCGTTGGCGTCCTTCAGTGCCTCGGCAGAGTTGAGGAACTTGACGCCCAGTTGCTCGCACATGGTCAGCAGCGCCATGTTGAAGTCGTCGATCTTAGCCTGATCCATGTGAGGGTAGTTGGAGTGGTCAGCCGGGACCGGCGGCACCGTGTTGACGATGATATCGGTATAGGGATAGCTGGCCTGAATGGCCTGTACCAGCGCGGTGTAGTTGCTGATAAAGTCCTCGGTATTCATGCCGTTATCGTTGGTGCCCAGCATGATGACCACGCGGCGGGGCTTCATCTTGGCCACAGCTTCCGCGATGGTGCCTGAGGGATGGTATAATGGTTGGAATCCTTCTTAAAGGTAACGATGCCCTCGCTGAGCGCGACCTGAGTGCCGATGCCCTCTTTGGCACAGAACTGCTGCAGCGAGATCAGACCGTTGGCGTACAAACGCACCGTGTTGGAATCGCCGATAAAAAGGGTCTGCTCCTGATAGGCGTCACCAGCATCAGCAGTCCCGGTGAGCAATGCGCTGGAAGTCTCGTTGATCTGGTAGTGGTCGGAGATATCCTCCTCCCCTTCCGGAGCGGGCGCAGGGGTAATAATGGAAGAATCCCCCGGCTGCTCCGTCGGGTTCTTGCCCCGCTTGAGCATGGTAAGAGTGATACCGATGGTCAGTAGCGCCGCCAGTGCGCACACGATGCACACCAGCACCGCCTGCTTCTGCATCGGGGTCAGCGCCTTGTTCTCCTGTTGATTATTGCTTCTCATATTCTATCCATTCTCCTTCCGAAGGAATGAAACTTCCTGTCATACCCGGGCTGCCAGCAGCCGGTCGGTAAGGTCGGCGCAGCTTTCGGCCAGCAGCACCGGGGGGAAGGGCGCAAGCTCCTCGCGGCTGCGATAGCCGTACAGGGCGGCGGCAGCGTTCAGACCGCAGTCTGCCGCGCCGCGCATGTCGTCGTTGCGGTCACCGACCATCAGCACCCGCTTGCCCTGCAAGGCGGGCTGGCTGAGCACATAACGCACGACCTCGGTCTTGGTGTCCCGGCTCTCGTCCATGGAGGCACCGCCGATAAAATCAAAATACTGCGCCAGACCCTGCTCCTCCAAAATAGGGGTGACCACCTTGGTGGGCTTGGAGGTGGCGGTGCACAAAATAAAACCAGCCTGCTTCAGGGTTTGCAGCATCTGCGGAACACCCGGGAACACGGCACACTCGTGGCTGCCCTTCACCGCGTAGCTCGTGCGGTAAAGGTCGGTGGCCTTTTCGATCAGCGCTAGGTCGGTGAAGTGCTCACCGAAGCTTTTGCGCAGGGGCGGGCCCAGATACCGGCGCAGGTTTACGCCGGATACATCCACACCCATGGTGCAGAAAACCTCTTGCAATGTATGAATGATACCGGGGGCCGAATCGATCAGCGTCCCGTCCACATCAAATAGGATCGCATCATAATGCAGCAATATTTTATTCCTCGCTTTCATGGTGATACATTCAATAGTATAGCACAGATTTGATACATCAGCAATTCCAACAAAAGATTTTTCTGTCTCTTATGCAGGATTTTCATAAAAAGGGAGGCTGCTGCACCCTGTTTTGTGCAGCAGCCTCCCTTGCGGCAGAACGATTCAGAACAATGTCGGGCAGCCTGCGGGCTGCCCGGCATTGCATTTTCATGGGTTAGATTGCAGTAAAAATCGTCCCGCACAAAAAACATTACTGCGCAGGTGATGGGCAGCCGCTGTCCCCCGGGACATAGAGGTTGTTGGAAACGAACTCCAGCTTATCCTTGAGCACCAGTTCAAGGTTTGCGACGGCGTGCACCATATTGGTGGCGGAGTCGTTCACCTCCAGCAGCTTGCAAAGATCCAGGCCATCCAGATCCATGGCCTTCTGCATCTTCCGGCTTTCGGCACACAAAATGTGGCTGAGCGCCGTTTCCTGCAAGGCAATGCTTTCCATCAGGTCCACAACAGCCTGATCCAAGCTGACCTTGGGCATCTCCGGACACTGAGAACGGGCACAGGGGGTATCGATCATCATAGGGCAAAACCTTCCTTTCCGGTCGTGTGCCCTATCCTATGCTGCGGCGGGTACAGCTGTTACTGCTTTTCTGCCTGTGCGCGCACCTTCTCGATGGTGTCGCGGTAGCCGCCGGAGCCGTACTGGATGCAGCGGTTGATGCGGCTGATGGTGGCGGTACTGATCTCCACCGCCTTGACGATCTGCTCATAGGTGGCACCGTCCAGCAGCAGCTTTGCGGCCTGCAGGCGCTGCGCCATATCCGAGATCTCCTTTACAGTGCACAGATCCTCAAAAAAGGCGTAGCACTCTTCCCGGCTCTCCAGACTGAGGATAGCGTCAAACAGTGCATCCGTCGTCTCGTTTCTTCTGGAATTTTTTTCAGCCATTGTTTTTCTCCTTATTATAACAGCGGCGGCAGCGGGCAAAGCGGCCGGTGCTGCCGCACGGAATATTCTGTACGCTACTACTTTAGCACTTCAAAGTGCGAAAGTCAAGACCTGTGAGTGAATGGTTTTCAATTAAGAGCGTATTCAGTTTTATTCTCTTCACACATGAAAGAAAATCACCTAAAAATTATTCCCAGAAAATGGCTTGAATTGGCGCATCCTCTGAACTTGTGACGAAAATATTGACAATTGATGAAAACGGGAATAAAGTAGGACACAATCATTCAGCAAATGCAAGGAACAGGACATGATCTTCTGCATCACCCTCTTTCAGCGAGCCGCTTCTCGGGTGAAAAAGCGGCAGTCAGGAGCAGAGGACCCTCGCCTGCGAGCAGCCTGTGTGAACCGGGTTTTGTGCCCCCAAGTAGCATGGTGCCGTCCAGCCCACGTTATCGGGCAGCATGGTCAGTATACCATGCGTGGGAGAGTGGCTGTTTTAACACAGCAAGCGAAGTGGTACCGCGGAGTATTGCTCCTGCCCTGGCAGGCGGGAGCAGAAGCCTTCGTCTTCGGAGTGTGGCCGGAAAGCCCGGTCATGTGCTGAGGACGAAGGTTTTTTACGCTCCGGGGAAGCGCTTTGCCGGACGGCATCCTATCGTTCCGAACCTGTTGCGGAGTGAAAAAAGGAAAGAGGTAGAAAACTATGAATACGCTGGTCATCGTATTGATCGCAGCGGTGTGCCTGTTTGGCGCTTATGTGCTTTACGGCCGCTGGCTGGCTAACAAATGGGGCATCGACCCCGCAGCCAAGACTCCGGCTGTCGTCCACGAGGATGGCCGGGACTATGTGCCCACCAATGGCGGGACGGTGTTTGCCCACCAGTTCAGTTCCAGCGCTGGTGGAGGCCCTGTCACCGGTGCCATTCAGGCCGCAGCTTTCGGCTGGCTGCCGGTGCTGCTGTGGGTGCTGCTGGGCGGCATCTTCTTCGGCGCTGTTACCGACTTTGGCGCTCTGTATGCTTCCGTTAAGAACGACGGCAAGAGCATGGGTATGCTGATTGAAAAGTACATCGGCAAGACCGGCCGCAAGCTGTTCCTGCTGTTCTGCTGGCTGTTCTGCGGCATCGTGATTGCCGCTTTTGCGGACATGGTTGCCGGCACCTTCAATGCCTTCGGCGCAGACGGCGCAATGGTTGAGGCTGCCAAGACCAACGGCGCTGCCGGTATGGTGTCCATCATGTTCATGGTGTTTGCCGTTGTCTTTGGCCTGCTGCAGAAGAAGTTCAGCTTCTCCGGCTGGAAGGAAAGCGTTATCAGCATCGTGTTCATCGTGCTGTCCTTTGTCATCGGCGCAAACCTGCCCCTGATCCTGGGTAAGGCCGCTTGGAGCTACATCACCTTTGTGTACATCTTCTTTGCTGCTGTGCTGCCCATGTGGCTGCTCAAGCAGCCCCGTGACCACATGACCACCTTTATGTTCGTGGCCATGATTGTGGGTGCTGTGGTTGGCCTGCTGGTGGCACACCCCACCATGAATCTGCCTGTGTTCACCGGCTTTACCAACGAAAAGCTGGGCACCATGTTCCCCATCCTGTTCGTCACCGTGGCCTGCGGTGCAGTTTCCGGTTTCCACAGCCTTGTTTCCTCCGGTACTTCCTCCAAGACCGTTGAGAACGAGAAGGATATGCTGAAGGTCGGCTACGGTGCCATGATCCTTGAAAGCCTGTTGGCGGTTCTGGCTCTGTGCGTTGCCGGTGCTGCCGCAGCTGCCGACGGTACCCCTGCTGCCGGTACTCCGTTCCAGATCTTCAGCCGCGGCGTTGCCGGTTTCTTTGAGATGTTCGGTGTGCCCGCCTACGCTGCTACCGTGTTCATGACCATGTGCGTTTCCGCACTGGCACTGACCAGTCTGGATGCCGTGGCCCGTATTGGCCGCATGAGCTTCCAGGAGCTGTTCAGCGTGGACGACATGGAGCACGCTGAGGGCTGGCGCAAGCTGCTCTGCAACGTCTACTTCTCCACCTTCATCACTCTGGTGTTCGGCTTCATCCTGACCAAGATCGGCTACGCCAACATCTGGCCTCTGTTCGGTTCTGCCAACCAGCTGCTGAGCGCACTGGTGCTGGCTACCCTGTGCGTGTTCCTGAAGGTGACCGGCCGCAGCAACAAGATGCTGTTCCCCCCTCTGGTCATCATGCTGTGCGTTACTTTTACCGCATTGGTGCAGCGCCTGATCGCTATGGTCAAGGCCATCAGCAATGCCGCTGCTGTCACCATCCCTGCCGGTGAGACCACTTGGGGCGCTGTGTTCATCGCAAACGGCCTGCAGCTGATCCTTGCCGTGTTGCTGATCGTGCTGGGCCTGAACATCGTGTTCCACTCCTTCTCCGCTTACAAGAAGGCTGAGCACAACAGCGAAGCAAACGTCTGATTCTGCCATTCACAATCCTGTTTTCAATAAACAAAACGCCGCTGACGATGCACAAAGCCGTCAGCGGCGTTTTGTTTTATTCCGGCAGTTCCATTTCATGTTCCATGGGTACAAAGCCGAACTTTTCATACAGCGGCCTGCCCATTGCGGTCGCTTCCAGCGAGATGGCCGTCACCCCGCGCCGGTGCGCATCCTCCACCAACCGGGTCAGGATGCGGGTCGCAATGCCCTGCCGCCGGTACTGCGGTGCGGTGTACAGATTTATAAGGTAGGCTTTCCAACCGGTGGGGTTATGGACGGTGGGCATGACCTGAAAATAGCTCACGGCGCCGGTGCCTGCCAGCGTTTCACCGTCCCAAAGGAGATACGCCGTGTGGGTGTTCTCGGCAAAGGCCTTCTGGTAATAGGTCCGTGTCTGGCTCTCCACCTCCGGCAGCGGAGTATCTTCCGGCAGCTGATTGGCTGCCCGCAGCACCCGGCAGCGCACCGCTACCAGCAATTCCAGCTCTGCCAGCGTGGCTTTCTGTTCGGTAAGGTTCAGCAATTGTGTTCCTCCCAGCTTTGCAGAGCGGCCAGCTGGGTCTCGGTGTGGAACCAGTGCTCCCCGCCCTCCAGAATGGTCAGGTGCGCCCCGGTCTGCTGCCGGAACCGCTCCATAGCGGTGTGCCCGGTAAGGGGATCTGTATCAGCATAGAGCACCTGTGTGGGTACTTTCCAGTGCAGCGGGTGCTCCCGCACCCAGCACAGATACGGCCACGAAAGCGTCTCCCCAAAGTCTGTGGGGATCTCCCCTGCCGCGTGCAGCTGCTCCTCCGTTACCCCTGCCTGCTGCATCAGGGCAAGGATCAATTTTTCCATATCCACGATCGGGGACACCAGCAGCGCCTTCTCCGGCGTTTGCGTCTGCAACGCCTGCATAGCAAACCACGCCCCGATGCTGACCCCATACACCCGGATATGCTTCCATACCGGCTGCATCCGGGCGTAAACCGCCTGCAGCTCCCGGGTGACCACCCACGGCACCAGCTTTTCCGGGCTGTTTTTCCGGGTGCCGTGCTCCGGCAGATCGACAGCCAGTACCTGCCAGCCTGCCGGGCAAGCTGTGCGGGCAAAGCGGGCAGCCTCGGCTGCGCTGCCGTTTTTGCCGTGGACGTAGAGATAGACCCGGCGGCTGCGCTTGCCGTACAGGACAGCCGGGATGCCTGCGATCTCAAGCTTGATTTTTTCCATAACGGCTCCCTCCTGTTTTGGGGCGCATTGCGCCCTGTTTTCTCTATGATAGCACAAGCAACAGCCAAACACAAACAGAAAAAACTAATGCTAACACGATTTTAAATGGCCTCCGCTGCCGCTCTGGCCATTGTTCAAGGAAAGTATATTTTAATATTTGAGGTTCTGAAACGCCTGCGGGCGTTTCAGAACCTCTTTTCACAGAAGGGGTCGTAACTGGAAACGGCTGCTGTTACCTCTTACGTCCTCTCCCGTGAAAATGGGATAACGGAGCGTCCGCAGGCGTTCCGTTATCCCGAAATAATAAATCATAATTCCGCTGAATATGGCCAAAGCGCAGCGGGGGCCATTTGAAATCGTTCTGCACAAAAAGAGCCACCGCACAAGGCTGTGCGATGGCTCTTGAGATAGTGCTTCAGGTTTTGCTTAGCCGAAGATGTTGATCAGGATACCAGCAGCAACGGCAGAACCGATAACGCCGGCCACGTTGGGGCCCATGGCGTGCATCAGCAGGAAGTTGGAGGGGTTCTCACTCTGGCCGACCTTCTGGGAGACACGAGCGGCCATAGGCACGGCGGAAACGCCGGCGGAACCGATCAGGGGGTTCACCTGACCGCCGGTCAGCTTGTACATAACCTTGCCGCACAGCACACCGGCTGCGGTGCCGAAGGAGAAGGCGATCAGACCCAGCACGATGATGAACAGGGTGCGGGTGTTCAGGAAGGTGTTTGCACTGGTGGTGCAGCCAACAGACAGAGCTAGGAAGATGGTGATGATGTTCATCAGCTCATTACCGGCGGTCTTCTGGATACGATCCACAACGCCGCACTCCTTCATCAGGTTACCCAGCATCAGCATACCGACCAGAACGGCGGCATCCGGCACGATGAGGGAAACAATGATAGCGACCATGATGGGGAAGATGATCCTCTCGGTCTTGGAGACGGTGCGCAGCTGCTTCATGACCACAGAGCGCTCCTTGGAGGTGGTCATTGCCTTCATGATGGGCGGCTGGATAACGGGCACCAGTGCCATGTAGCTGTACGCTGCCACAGCGATGCTGCCCAGCAGCTCAGGTGCCAGACGGGAGGTAACGAAGATAGCGGTCGGGCCGTCGGCACCGCCGATGATGGAGATGGCAGCGGACTGCTTCTGGGTGAAGTCCACCAGACCGGTAGCGGCCAGCAGACGGGCGCCCATGTAAGTACCAAAGATACCGAACTGTGCGGCAGCGCCCAGCAGCAGGCTCTTGGGGTTGGAGATCAGGGGTGCAAAGTCGGTCATGGTGCCGATACCGAGGAAGATCAGCGGCGGGTAGATGCCCAGCTTAACACCCATGTAGAGCATATCGGCCAGACCGCCGTTGTTCAGGATCTCGACCCACATGGGGTGCTCCAGACCGTCACCAACGAAGTACTGCATGTGGATGATGCCGCTGCCGGGGAGGTTGGCAAGGATCATGCCAAAGGCCATGGGCAGCAGGATCAGGGGTTCGAATTCCTTGACGATGGCGAGGTACAGCAGAAAGCAGCCCACGCAGATCATCACGGCGTACAGCCAGCCGCCGGGCTGGCCAAACTGTGCAAAGCCGGAACTTTGGAAAATACCGACCAGAGTATCAATAAACTGTGTCATGCTCTTCCTCCTGTGTTAAAACGGAGCCGTGGTGTCGTTCACGCCGGCCTTGCCCCAGCCGTTTTTGCCACGACGCACTGCCTTAAGGGTGTACTTGCCGTTGCCCATTGCATGGATAGCAGCCATAATGGCGGCCACCACATCACCGGGGATGCCCTCCTCTACCTGAGGAGCAGGCGTAGCCTGCTGTACCGGAGCGGCAGCGGGCTTTGCGGCAGGTGCCTGTGCAGCAGTCTTGGCGGCCTTCTTCTTGGCATTCATCGAGTCGAAGATCTTGCCCTCCAGCGTGATGATAGCCATCAGCAGCACGAGGATCAGGAACACCAGCACGATACCAGTAATGGTAACGACCACATCGAAACCTAAGTCCATGGTTTTTCCTCCTGTTTGTTGGATACTGCAAGCGATACAACATCGTTAGCAGAAAATCAATTTGGGTATAGTATACCGTATTTTGCCATTCATTTCAACAAAAATTAACAAATTTTATTTTTGCTGCTTTGTGATATGACATGGACAAAACGAACCAAGCTTAGCGGCGGCCGATGCGCGGAGTGGCATCCGTAAAGCCGGTTTCCAGCTTATCACCGATGGAAAGGCTCTGTGCCGTGCCCAGTGCAACGCAGTTTACAGGGTCTGGCGAGACGGTGACCTCCACCTTCAGTTCCTGGCTCAGATATTCGGTCAGGCCGTGCAGCTGGGCACCGCCGCCGGTCAGCATAACGCCGTTGCGGTAGATATCGCCTGCCAGCTCCGGCGGAGTCTTTTCCAGCACCTGATGGGCTGCGGTGCCGATCTGCTCGCTCAGGCGCATGACCGGCTCGTAGAGGTCGTCGGTGGAAACGGTCACGCGCACCGGCAGACCGGTAAGCAGGCTGCGGCCCTTGATCTCCATGCTCTCGTGGAAATCGGTCTTTTGGGGGCAGCAGGCAACGTGCTTTTTCAGTTCCTCGGCGGTGCGCTGGCCGATGGCGATGCTGTATTTGTTGCGGACGTGCTTGAGGATCTCCTCATCATAGTGGTTACCGGCCACGCGCACACTGGTGGCCTTGACCTTGCCGCCAAGGCGATATCCGTGGTGCCGCCGCCGATATCAATGATCATACGGCCGTCCGGCAGGGTGATGTCGATGCCGGAGCCGAGAGCAGCGGCAATGGGCTCATCGATCAGGTACACCTGACGGGCACCGGCTGCCACCACAGCCTCCACCACGGCATCGCTCTCAATGCCGGTAATGGCGGCGGGCACGCACACTGCCACCCGGGGCTTGACCATGTGGGAGCTGTACACCTGCTTGACAAAGCGGCAGATCAGCTCCCGGGTCATGGTGTGGTCACTGATGACGCCATCCTTCAGCGGGAAGATGGCGGAGATATAGTTGGGCGTGCGTCCCACCATAGCCAGTGCTTTATCGCCGGCTTCCAGCACGGTGTTCTTGCGGGTATCCATTGCCACAACGCTGGGCTGATTGAGCACCACGCCCTTGCCCTCCTGCGCAATGATGATGGTAGTAGTACCAAGGTCGATGCCGATATCATTCTGTGCCATAATTGCCTGAATCCTTTCTCTGCGTTCCTCTATCATGTATGTAACGCCCGCAGCGGCGGGCAAAAAACAAAGACTGCTTTAGTATAACATAGTTGCGGCAAAAAGTATACAAGCTTTGCCGCTGTTCTGCACGGTTTTATCAGGGGCTTTCCCCTTCTGTGCTGAGCTGCTCCGACGGCTGTCCGGCCTGCAGCAGAGCGCACAGGCCGCTGTAACGCAGATTCTGCCGGATGTTGCTCATCATGCTGTTCACCACATCCCTGCGGCCCGCCACAACGCACAGCCTGCGCGCGCGGGTGACACCGGTATAAAACAGGTTGCGGTAGCACAGCCTTGGCGGCACCTGTGCCACCGGCAGGATCACCGCCGGGAACTCGCTGCCCTGACTTTTGTGCAGCGTGATGGCGTAGGCGATCTCCAGCTCGTTCAGGTTTTCCGCCGGGTAGAGCAGCCGCCGGTCGTCCATACGCACCACCATGGAGCGCTCTCGCAGGTTGATGCTTTCCACGATACCGATATCGCCGTTGTAGGCGCCTACGCCCTGCTCGCCGCCGATGCGGTTCCAGACGATCTCGTAGTTGTTGCGCACCTGCATCACCTTGTCCCCCACCCGGAACACCCGGGCGGCGCTTTGCAGCTGAGGCTTGCCTTTCTGGGGCGGGTTGAGCAGGTTTTGCAGCTCCACGTTCAGCGCCTGCGTGCCGGTGGGGCCAAGCTTTGTGGGACACAGCACCTGAATATCCCGGATGGGGTCAAAGCCATAGCTCCGGGGCAGCCGGGTGGTAACAAGGTCGCACACCAGACGCTGCGCAGCCTCGCCGTCCGCTTCCAGAAAGAAGAAGTCGTCGGTTTTGCTGCCCTTTTGCAATGGCTCGCCGGAGATGATATGGTGCGCGTTTTCCACGATGAGACTGCGTTTTGCCTGCCGGAAGATCTCGTTCAGGCAGACAGTTGGCACGCAGCCGGAGCGGATGACCTCGCTGAGGATGTTGCCCGCGCCTACGCTGGGCAGCTGGTCGGCGTCGCCTACCATAATAATACGGCAGCTGTACCGCAGTGCCGCAATGAGGGCCTGGAACAGCTTGACGTCCACCATGCTCATCTCGTCCAGAATGACCACGTCACACTTGAGCAGATTTTTGTCGTTGTGGATAAAGCTGACCACGCCGCCGGTATAGTCCACCTCCAACAGACGGTGGATGGTGCTGGCCTTGCGCCCGGTCAGTTCGCTGAGCCGCTTGGCGGCGCGTCCGGTGGGGGCGCACAGGGCTACCCGCTCGGCCTGATTTTCCAGCAGCTGCAAAATGGCGTTGACCGTGGTGGTCTTGCCGGTGCCGGGGCCGCCGGTGAGCACAAGGCAGTTCTCCGTCATAGCCTTGCGGATGGCTTCCCTTTGCAGGGGGGCGTAAGCAAACCCTTGGGTCAACTCTAAGATCTGAATGTTTTTATCCAGCTCCCGCACAGTATTCTTGCCGCGCTTTGCCAGCAGATTCAGCCGGTCGGCAATGTCCTGCTCCGCAGCCAGCAGATCCGGCAAGTAGATATAGGGCACGGCATCGAACATTTTCACGGCCAGTTCTTCCGTTTCGATACAATGATCCAGTGCACGGGCCAGCTTTTCCGGCGGCTGATGGATGAAGTTGGAGGCAGTGGCCAGCAGCTGTGCCCGGGGCAGGCAGGTCTGGCCCTTGCCCGCATTATGGCGCAAAGTGCGCAGCAGGGCAGCCTCCAGCCGCTGGGCACAGTCCCCTTCCATGTGGTAATACTGGGCGATGCTGTCCGCGTGGCGGAAGTCCAGCTGCAGCGGTTCGCCGCACAACAGATAGGGGTTGGACGCGATGGCCTGCATTGCTCCCACGCCAAAGGCCTTGAACACCTCCATGGCCTTGCGGGGACTGATCTCGAACTGCGCCAGATAGGCGATGAGCTCCCGCATGCCGAACATCCGCTTGAACTCCTGCTGGATGCGGTCGGCTTTATCCGGCGAGATGCCGGGGATCTTGGTCAGCCGGGCGGGGTCGTTGGCGATGACCTCCAGCGCTTCAGCCCCGAACATATCAATGATCTTATCCGCAGTCCTTGCGCCGATATACGGCAGGGAACGGCTGGCCAGAAAGGCGTACACCGCTTCCAGATCCTTGGGCATATCGGTTTCGCATTCCTGCGCGTGGAACTGGCGGCCATAGGTGGCGTGGTTCTCGTACCTGCCCCGGCAGACGACGCTTTCGCCCGCGTGCAGCTCGCCTACGATGCCGCAGACCACCGTGAGTACCCCGCCGCCGGAGATTTCGAACACCACATAGCCGTTATCCTCGTTCTCGTAGATGATATCCTCCACGACGCCTTCAATCTGTTCCAACTGCTCGTCCACCAGCTCCACCTCCTTTTGCACAGATATTATAAGTATAGCCCTTTTGGCGGGATTTGTAAATTGTAGAATCCGTAAAATACCCCGGCGGCTCTCGCCTTTTTCCGGCGGTTGTGCTATACTGGGCGCAAACACTACGTCACGAAATGAGGAGCAACAATGGAGATCATCATTCATCAGGCCATTCTGCACGTTCTGGATACCACCATGGATGCGCCGGTGCTCAGCGGCGGGCCCATGGAGCTGACCGCCGAAAAAAACGCCTACCTGCAAAATCACATTGAAAAGCTGCTGGCCAGCGACGATATCCGCCAGTGCCGCCCGCTGCCGGACTCGGCCTTTAAAAATGAGTTGGAGCACAATCAGGACTTCGTGGATCTTTCCTGCCGCATTGCCGGGGTGCTGTTCGACTATATGCACGCCCACACCACCATCCCCGGGGCAGACCTTGCCGTGGTGGATTTTACCCGGGACGGTGCGCCGTGGCTGGGCATTCTGAAGCTGAACTACAAAAACGGTTACACCCACTATACCGAAACCGTAGAGGGTGCCCCGGTGAACGCCAGCAGCCAGCAGCGCGCCTGCGTGCCT
>OGJM01000545.1_pt1 | contig 17636 bp, 14 predicted proteins | sample 1572281 | NCBI WGS metagenome assembly OGJM01 (sample SAMEA2582147, study PRJEB24529) | metagenome | reverse complement strand
AGATGGCAGGATCCTTGTGCGCAAAAACTGTTGATTCAAACGGTAGTCCGTTATCCATGCGCAGCATGACCGGATACCCGCGATTTGCCGCAATCCTGTCGAGTACACGGACCACTCGCTGAGCTGGCAGATTCAGATCGATTTCAATCGACAACGCCTCACGGTTAAAGTCATCAACGACATTGAACGTGCGAAAACGACGGCCACAGATCAGGGCATCATGCATAAAGTCGACAGACCAGCTCTGGTTCAGCGCTGCCGGTGTGGCCAGTGGCGAGGGATTACGCACCGGCAAGCGCTGTTTGCCCTTACGGCGAAAATTCAGTTTCAGCAGACAGTAAATACGGTGGATCCTTTTGTGATTCCACGGGTGTCCCTGCCGCCTCAGAACCTGGAAAAGTTTTGGAAAACCGTATCGTGGGTATCGCTCTGCCACTGCCTGCAACGCGACAATAACGGGTTCGTCACGCGTGGTATCCGGACGGTAATGGTAAACCGTTCTGCTCAGGTTCAGACTCCGGCAGGCCTGACGGATACTGAGTCCAAATGTCGTTATCAGATGAGTGACCAGCTCACGCTTAAAGGCTGGTTTTAAAGCTTTTTTTCGATAACGTCTTTCAGCGCCCGGTTCTCAAGGCTCAGGTCGGCAAACATCTGTTTGAGACGCCGATTCTCGTCCTCAAGATCCTTGATCTTTTTAATATCAGAAGCCTCCATGCCGCCGTATCTGGACTTCCAGTTGTAGTAGGTGGCTTCAGAGATACCGGTCTCCCGGCAGACATCTTTAACAGTTCGTCCGGCTTCAACCGACTTAATCACAGCGATGATCTGATGCTCAGTAAAACGGGCTTTACGCATAGCGATCTCCTTCGTTGGCAGATTGATTATGCCGGATGAGCTCTAAATGTGAATGGCACGATTATGCGGGATACTTACAGTTCCAGAAGCGGACATATTGATTAATTAATGTTCAGTATGTTTAAACTTATGTCACACGCAAAATGATAACTTAATATATTTAGAAGATTACTAATTCAAAAATAGCGTTGTAATTCAATGAACTCTACCTATAATCTAACATAAAAAATCATATGTCATTGAAAGGATAAGGCTTTGAACATTTACATTGATGAGTCGGTACACGAGGAGTTTGGGTTTATGATCATGGCTTATGTAGTTTGTGATCAAGATCCTCAGTCTGATATAAACAAAATTCTTTCAGAGCATTCAGTTGATGAACATCACTCATGCGCAAGAATGGATCAATCTGAATCTTTAAGAGATTTGAGATGTAAACTTATTTCTTACTTGAACTCAAATTGTCGATGGGGATCATTTATTATGCCAAGTGAGTATCGCCATCGTTGTTATTCGGATGTGTCATTTTTATTAAGCTTATTGATTAAGAACTTTCCAGACGGGAAAGGGAATGTTTTTTTCGATGAAGGTATCATAAACTCTACAGAAGCTCTCAGTCTATGTTCTGATGAAGTAAAAGTTATAACATGCTCATCTCATGAAGTTTGTGGGATACAACTTGCTGATTTGGTGGCATCTTTTAGTGGTGTTAGGTTTAGAGAAACAATAACTGGAAAAGCAAAAATCTTAACTTACGGTTACGACTGCGGCTATGAGCCCCCAATAGAAGCCCCTCTTGGATTTGAGCTTTTTGCTACGCTTCGACAGTCTATGCTCAGGGAAAATGAACCTCTCGGGGATGAGATGCCTGAGTTTGCCACATTTAAAACTATTAACAAAGGGTTGGTTTTGTCGAAAAACTTAACAACTGAATTTAGTCAGTTGGCATTAAAAACCTTTGGGGAAGTGTACTTAGGTTGCATCCATTAAATGTAATATCACTATTTATCAATTAATAGCAAAATAAAGCGAGGTGTACCTACGAATACAGGAGACGATGATACAACTGACTTTCGCTTCTAGTACATATCGAACCTTAGGCTTCGTAAGCTTGTTCGCTTAGTGCCAGAAGCGGACTTTCTGTTATTATGTTGCGACAACTAGCATACAGACTAGTAAGACAATCCGTTTCTGGGATAATAAAAAGCTAGGTTGCTTATAACCTTCCTGCGCGCACAAAAGTTATGCATAACTCCGTAGGAATAATTACACTTTTCCATGCCCCATTGTTCTTTCCCAACCCAGCATTAACTAGACTATCTAAAAAGGCCTCATCCATTTCCACTGGTTGGTCAGGGTCGATGGCAACAAAAGCCGCCAGTTCACTGATATCAAATGAGGGAATACGTTCAAGAGCAACGAGCAAACGCCGAAGAACATTAAAATCTATCTCTTCTCGTGCGAATGACTTGAGAAATTCTGCCGCAACTTCAGGCTTGCTTTCGCTTTCCATCCGGTCGATGATTTCAATCAGTCTTGCACCTGCCTGGCCAGCAAACTTATCGTTTTCATTCAACCTTTCAGTCATTTTAATTCGTTCAGCGTCGGGTAGGTCTGAGAAGTGAGTGAGGAAACGAAAAATCTTTTCAGTAAATAGCTGACTCCTGACAGAACTGGCAACTTTGTATACTCCAACCACAGTGCTAACAAAAGGGATAGATTCAAGCGTTTTTGATTCAATCAAAGCGTCAATGCTAAGCTCAGCGTATTCCTTGCTCAACTCGACTACCTCGTCAGATTTTAAAGCGCTGATTAATGCGCTACCGCGTTTGGAGTCTTCTGTCATGATTCCTCAATTACACATTTCTATGGATAGTTTAGGTTGAGACTATTGAATCAAACGCAGGAGGAGTATGCGACTTTTTTTTATAAAAAATAGGTGAAGTATTTTATTCATTCATCGTTACCAATAAGATGTTGTTACTTACAATCTGATAGTAACTATTATTTCGGATAGATTGATCTACTCTTCGCTTAAATCTGTCTGTCATGCTGCTTAAGAAATAGGCGTAGCATAATTCTCTAAACGCTCCCCATTTAGCACGTATGCGCAAAAAAACTACGGTAGATATGAGTGCATAGTGCAACACACACATTTAAAGAGGTCTTTTTATGCCTGTTATTGAGAGTATTTTACGCATGCAGCTAGACAGAGATGTATTTCATGGAGAAGAACAAATGGTTAGCGGTATAGCCCAACTAGCTGTAGATCGGGGATTTAACGCGTTATCCCCTCGCCAAAAAATAGTATTAGAGCCGTTCTTAACACAACACTGTTCAGGCGTAATCGATCCAGGTGGTCACCATAACAACTGTACTACAGTTCTGACTGGTGAGGCATTATTAGATGCGTATGAGAATTGTGATGATACGGAAAGCCTAGAGTGTGAAAGCTGCCGTGAGGAAAGTTCTTTTCACTCCCACCAGTGGGCAAGAATAGAGCGAGAATAGGAATAAGTATCCTCCGGCTTAACCGGAGGTTTTTCAGATGCTCTTATAAGGCTCTGTTACCAGTCGTGCCCTAACAGGAGTATATGATCTGGCATTTACATCTGAATTCGTTACTTACGGCCCATTGTTCCTGAATCTTCGTGGTGTTCTTGCCTACAATATTATCTAGAATGACCGCCCCTGTTGATAAACGCACGGCAATGTCAGTATTTCTCGCCAAGATATGGGGGCAATTTCGTCGGTCTGCTCTTCGCTCCAGACTACAAGCGCTTAAATTCTGCCCACCTTGTACCAGAAGCTGTCAATGCTAGTATTGCGATGTATCGATCAACGAGTGAAGGTAAGGATAAATGATTGTAACTAGGGAAAGCATGAAACAATGGATCATTGAGTGTCTTCGTGAACATGGAGGTAGTGCTTGGTCACGCGAAGTTTCAAAGTATGTATGGGACAGATACGAGGCTGAGCTTAGGGATTCGGGCGATATGTTGTATACGTGGCAATATGACATTCGTTGGGCCGCTCAACAATTGAGAAACGAGGATACTCTGAAACCAGTAAATAGACGCAGAGATTTGCCTTGGGAACTAGCATAGCAAAGCGAGGATTAACGTTCATTTTGCGGCCATATCTGACTTTATTCTGAGTGGATGGGAATTGATACCTCTGAAGAAAACTTTCCTGCCTGCCTGAATCTTGCTTTGAGAGCCATACGGTGTTCTACTGGTATGGCTTTATAATCATTGGTGAAGTCTATTTTTTGTACGGATTTTCACTTGTGGGTTCAGCCGCGGGTATAACTATTTATTCCTGTTTCTAAACAATATTGATATCAGTCTATTGGGTGTTAAATTCGAGTCCGGCCTTCGGCACCAAAAGCATGTAAATGGACCTCAATTGAGGTCTTTTTTTATGTCTAAAATCCAGTATTTACCCGCTTTTCCCGCTATATTAACTCTCTCAAGGTCAACCGACATCAACGTACATCTACCAACATATGTTGGTACAGATGATGGTATTTCCGGTTCGATAATGCTTGTACCAACAGGGAGGGGATAAGCATGGCGTTAACAGATATCAAAGTCAGAACAGCCAAGCCAACGGATAAGCAATATAAGCTGACCGATGGCAGCGGTATGCACCTTCTTGTCCATCCTAATGGTTCTAAATACTGGCGTTTGCAGTATCGTTTTGACGGCAAGCAAAAGATGCTGGCACTTGGGGTTTATCCTGAAATCACACTGGCGGATGCCAGAGCGCGTCGTGACGAAGCGCGTAAGCTGCTAGCGAATGGCGTCGATCCGGGAGACAAAAAGAAAAATGATAAGGTTGAACAGAGTAAAGCGCGGACCTTCAAAGAGGTGGCGATCGAGTGGCATGGCACCAATCAAAAGTGGTCTGAAGATCATGCCCATCGCGTGCTAAAAAGTCTGGAAGATAATCTCTTTGCAGCGCTTGGTGAACGTAATATCGCTGAGTTAAAAACTCGGGATTTATTAGCGCCCATTAAAGCCGTAGAGATGTCTGGACGTCTTGAAGTGGCTGCCCGGCTTCAACAGCGCACTACAGCCATCATGCGTTATGCGGTGCGAAGCGGGTTAATTGATTATAACCCGGCTCAGGAGATGGCAGGAGCGGTTGCTTCTGGCAATCGACAGCACCGTCCTGCGCTGGCGTTAAAGCGTATCCCAGACCTGCTTCAGAAAATAGATGGCTATACCGGAAGACCATTAACCCGTTGGGCAGCCGAACTTACCCTGCTTATCTTTATTCGATCCAGTGAACTACGTTTTGCTCGTTGGTCGGAGATTGATTTTGAAACGTCGATGTGGACGATCCCGCCAGAGAGAGAACCTATCCCTGACGTTAAGCATTCTCACCGGGGATCAAAGATGCACACACCGCATTTGGTGCCGCTTTCTAAACAAGCGCTGGCGATCCTGAAGCAGATAAAACAATTCTGTGGCGAGCATGAGCTGATTTTTATTGGCGATCACGATCCGCGTAAGCCGATGAGTGAAAACACGGTGAACAGTGCATTGCGGGTGATGGGCTATGACACCAAGGTTGAGGTTTGTGGTCACGGCTTCCGCACGATGGCCTGTAGTTCATTGATTGAGTCAGGGTTGTGGTCGAAGGATGCGGTAGAACGACAGATGAGCCATATGGAGCGTAATTCAGTACGAGCGGCATATATCCATAAGGCGGAGTTTATCGACGAACGCAAACTGATGCTGCAATGGTGGGCTGATTTCCTGGACGCAAACCGGGAGAAGGGGATTACGCCGTTTGACTATGCGAAGATCAACCAAGGGAACGGTGAGTGAGTCGGGTACCTTTATTTCCCAATTGATTTTTAAATTAAAATCCCCCGCCAACCCGATTCGGGTTGGCGGGGAATATATCTCTTTTTTATCGTTGTGTGAAACGTCCAGATACGGTTTTCTGGCATCTGAAGTGGGAGCAGAACTGCAAAATATGGAGCAGTATTTAACCATCTGACGCTACCAGTTACTTTGTTTTTACTTGTTCTGGCACAGGGTTTAAGCCGCCTAATTTGACGGATTGTTCTGTGCCACATGCGAACGTTGTAAAACAAAAGGCCTCGCAAATGCAAGGCCTCAAAATATGGTGCGGGTGGTGCTACCCCTCCAGTTACGGTTAAGTGCAGGTTGCCTCAGAATCTATGAATTAAATGGTGAGGAATGCTTACCCGCAGCGAACACCCGCAACCTACCATTATCAAGGGACTTAGCCCCAGTATGTATCCGATCATAACTAGCCCCTTAATCGTATAAACCATTACTGGCATCAGAGTTACGAGGTCAGCAGTCACAGCCATTACTTTGCATAGACCTTTGCGCAAAAGAAGTCCTAGCACAAGGAATTTATTTATCTCAAAGATATGGCCCTATTTTACAACTTTCATTAGTAATGTCAATGTGTTAAGAAGGTGATCGATAAAGCAAGCTGTAATTACCGTGCCATCCTCCCTTTGAGAGACCTTCCGGTAAGCCAACTTTCGCCCCTCGCTCAACGCAGACTGTCAGATTTACTTGTGCGGCGCAAACTTGGAAAATCGCTCAGGTATTCGTCCATTTTTATTTCCCTCTTGGCATCTATTCAGTGCATATAACAATATTTTTTATTTCTGAAATAAATTTAAATTACTTGATTTCTGTCGTTCTGCGAGTATGCTGATGCTATCGATAGTTACGTAATTTAACTTTATTCGAGAAATTTGATGGCGCTGACTTACGAGAGCATTGCAAATTTTACGATAGGATCTCATATCAGTCGTATTAAACAACGTCCTGACGGTGAACGTTCTGACGATAAGACTTGGCATTTTTACGCCACTGAACAGTTTCAGGCCGATGACTGGCAGTGTACGAGTCAGGTGGGGGATAAAGAGCAAATTGTCCGTACTGATCAGCCCGTACTTTTCACACAAGCTGGTGACGTTGTGATTAGCCTGATACAGGGCAGAGCAGTGATGGTGAGCACAACCAACGCAGGTAGGATACTGGGTAACAACTACCTCAAAGTGGATGTTGATCCCAGTTTGGTCGATGCGGCTTGGTTTATCTGGCACTTTAATGAAAGTTCAGAAATCCAACGTCAGCGATTAAAGGCCACGCAAGGATCTACCGTTGTACGACGCCTTGCCGTCAACGAACTGAGAAATTTTAGCGTTACGTTGCCTCTGCTCGCGAGACAGCAGACCATGGGCAAACTATACCTAACCGTCCGTGAAAAACGTTATTATCAGCAGCGTCTTGCCGCGCTCTATGAACACCAGATCCTGAGCCAGCTCAGTGAGATGATTTGATGCAATATGTCACGACTGAGTGACTCACAGAAACAACAGGAATAAATATGTCTCCCCAGATTGAAGCGCAAAATTTAAGTGAACTGCAAGGCCGCCTGTGGAATATCGCCGATACTCTGCGCGGTAAGATGAACGCTGATGAATTTCGTGATTACTGCCTTGGTTTTATCTTTTACAAATATCTCTCTGAGAAGTTTGTCACCTACGCCAACAAAATCCTGGTAGAAGATGGTATCCAATACAATGAACTCACTGCTAGCCATCCTGATTATCAAGACATTGTCAAAGCGGTGAAAGAAGACAGCATCCAGACGTTAGGTTACTTCTTACCCCCTGCTGACCTGTTTCACACGATGGCGCAGCGCGTTACTGACGATCCGAAAGGTGCTGGCATTGGTTTTATCCTTGAGGATCTGGCTGCGACGCTGCGTAATATCGAGCAGAGTACCTTGGGGACGGATTCCGCCGATGATTTCAGCAACCTGTTTGAAGATCTCGATTTAGGTTCTAGTAAGCTTGGAAACACCGCAAAAGCGAAAAACGAGCTAATTGGTAAAGTGATCACCGAGCTCGATAAGCTGAGTTTTAACCTGAGTGAGGCCAGCTCCGATATTCTGGGTGATGCTTACGAATATTTGATTGGTCAGTTTGCTTCTGGCGCAGGTAAGAAAGCCGGTGAGTTCTATACACCACAGCCGGTTTCTACGTTGCTGGCGAAAATCGTCACGACCCACAAGCTTAAGCTGAAAAATGTCTATGACCCCACCTGTGGTTCTGGTTCATTGCTGCTGCGCGTAAAACGTGAGGCCTCGTCAGTCGGTAAGATTTACGGTCAGGAGATGAACCGTACTACCTATAACCTGGCGCGCATGAACATGATTTTGCACGGGGTTCATTATGCGGATTTTGAAATCATCCAGGAAGATACACTGGAGCATCCGCAGCATACGCACCTGAAGTTTGATGCCATCGTCGCTAACCCACCGTTCTCTGCCAAGTGGAGCGCCAGCCCGCTGTTTATGAATGATGACCGCTTTGCGCAGTACGGCAAGCTGGCCCCGTCTAGCAAAGCTGATATGGCGTTTGTGCAGCATATGTTCCATCATTTGGAAGACGATGGCACCATGGCAGTGGTTTTGCCGCACGGTGTATTATTCCGTGGTGCGGCGGAAGGGCATATCCGCCAGTTTATGATTGAGAAACTGAATTGCATTGATGCAGTGATCGGTCTGCCAGCTAATATTTTCTACGGTACTAGCATCCCAACCTGTGTGTTGGTGATGCGTAAATGTCGTAAGCATAACGATAGTGTTTTATTTATCGATGCCAGCAACGATTTCGAAAAGGTAAAAACCCAAAACCGACTGCTGCCGGAGCATATTACTAAGATTGCCGATACCTATAATGATTGGAACGAGGTCGAGAAATATAGTCATATCGCTACCCTCGAAGAGATTCGTAACAACGATTACAACCTTAATATTCCGCGCTATGTCGACACATTCGAAGCGGAAGAAGAGATTGATCTTAATGGTGTAGCGTGTGAGATTCGCGAGCTGGAAGGGAAAGTGGCTGAAATCGATAAGATCATTGCTGGGTTTTGTAAGGAACTGGGGATTGATGTGCCGTTTATGCTAGCGGAGGGGAGAAAGTGATGATACCGAAGCTAAGGTTTAAAGGTTTTAGTAACAATTGGTCTAGTAATAAACTGGATAATATTTTTTCATTTAAAAATGGACTTAATGCTAGCAAAGAAATGTATGGCAACGGTGTTAAGTTTATTAATGTTTTGGATATTATCAACAATAACAAACTTAATTTTGATGTTATTCAGGAGTGTGTAGTAGCCACTGATGAACAAATCTCTAATTATAAAGTAATTCAAGGGGATATTCTTTTTCAAAGAAGTTCAGAAACTCGAGAGGAAGTAGGGCAAGCTAACGTATATACTGATTCAAAAACTGTTCTGTTTGGCGGTTTTGTGATTAGAGCTAGACCAGTAATTAAAATGGATAGCGTTTTTTTTAACTTTCAATTAAAAACAGATACTTTAAGAAAGGATATAACTCAGCGAAGTGGTGGGAGTACAAGATATAATATTGGTCAAGACTCTCTTGGGAAGGTAACCGCTTTTCTACCTGAAATAGATGAGCAAATTAAAATTGCTAATTTTCTGACCGCTGTCGACGAAAAAATCATACTGCTGGGTAAGCAGTATGATCTGCTGTGCCAGTACAAGAAAGGTATTATGCAGAAGATTTTTAGTCAGAAATTGCGATTTAAGGATGAAAATGGTGATGTATATCCTGCGTGGAAGACTAAATCATTTAAGGAACTGTATAAACTATTAAATACTAATTCTTTATCTCGCAGTGAACTTAACTACGAAAATGGTTATGTTAAAAATATTCACTACGGTGATATTCATACAAGATTTAATAGTCGGTTTGATATAACTAAAGAATTAGTTCCTTATCTTTCTAAGACTATGAAAATTTCTGAGGAATGCTTCTGTAGAAATGGCGATCTAGTAATTGCAGATGCATCTGAGGATTACAATGACATTGGTAAATGTATTGAGATTACTAATGTTAATCAGCAACAAATAGTTGCAGGATTACATACTTTTTTAGCAAGACCTATCACCAGTATGGCTTTAGGTTTCGGTAGCTATATGATGCAGTCATCAGAGGTCAGAAGAAAAATAAAAATAATTGCGACCGGTGTTTCTGTCTTAAGTATTACAAAGAAAAATCTATTAGATCTGATGATTCCATTACCAAGCATTGATGAGCAAACCAAAATCACCAATTATCTTTCCTCCCTTGACGACAAAATTGCCGTCAAAAAAGCGGAATTGGATAAGCTAAAAACTTGGAAACAGGGTTTATTACAACAAATGTTTGTATAACGATTTGGTCCGGTCGGTATCGGGCCTACCTTACAGCAGAAGGCACAGCACACTGATGGCAACGCAAAGCGAATACGAATTAGAAACGCAACTGGTGGAACAACTGGTTGGCATGCACTACGAACCGGTGAAGGTCACCGATGAAGCCAGCATGAAAGCCAACCTTAAAACGCAGATTGAGCGGCATAACCGGCTGGAAGCAGTTCCGCTGACGGACGGCGAATTTAACCGTATTTTTTTGCATCTTACCAAAGGTAATGAGGTGATTGATCGTGCTAGGACTTTGCGCGATCGTTACCAATTGTTGCGTGATGATGGTACCGAAAAGTGGCTCAGCTTTATCAATAAGGAGGAGTGGTGCCAGAATGAATTTCAGGTCACGCGGCAGGTGAAGCAGTTCAACGCCGAGCAAAACACGCGTAAGACCCGTTTTGACGTTACGCTGCTGATCAATGGCCTGCCATTGGTGCAGATCGAGCTAAAACGTCGTGGTCTGGGGCTGAAAGAGGCGTTTAATCAGATTGACCGCTACCATCGCGATGCCTTCTGGGTCGGTAGCGGCCTGTTCCAGTATGTGCAGATATTTATTATCAGCAACGGTGTGGACACCAAATACTACGCTAATAACCGTGCCAATCATTTCGAGCAGACCTTTTTCTGGACCGATGAAAAGAATGAATCGCTCAAAACGCTAGAGAAGTTTGCCGATGCGTTTCTGAAAGTGTGCCATATCGCCAAAATGATCACTCACTACACGGTGCTGAACGAGACCCGTAAGTGTCTGATGGTAATGCGACCATACCAGTTTTACGCCTGTGAAGCCATGATCCGCCATGTGAAGGAGAACCTTCATAAACAGGAGCGTCCACAGAACGGTTACATCTGGCATACAACCGGATCGGGTAAGACACTAACCTCATTCAAGGCCAGCCAGGTGATTATGTCGATGCCGGAAGTGGATCGGGTGATCTTTGTGGTCGATCGCCGGGATCTCGATTATCAGACGGCAAAAGAGTTTAATAGTTTTGCCAAAGACAGTGTGGACACCACTGACGACACAAGTACGCTGATTAAGCATCTGAAGCAAACCAGTAGCAAGCTAACGCTCACTACCATCAATAAGCTGAACATAGCCATCAAAAGTGAGAAGTCTAAAGCGCAGCTAGAACATCTACGCAAAGAGCGTATTGTTTTTATTTTTGACGAATGCCACCGCAGTCAGTTTGGTGATACGCATAAAGCCATCGTCAATTTCTTTGAGAATGCGCAGTTGTTTGGTTTCACCGGCACACCGATCTTTGCCGACAATGTGAACATCACCAACGGCGTCAAACAGACCACTGAAATGCTGTTTGATAAATGCCTGCACAAGTATGTGATTGTTGATGCCATTCGCGACGAAAACGTGCTGCGTTTTGCTGTTGAGTATGTTGGCACCTACAAGCGCAAAGAGAGCGGTAATGAGATCGATATCGACGTAGAAGATATCGACACCAAAGAAGTGATGGAAAGCGATATTCGGCTGGGGAAAATCACCGACTACATTCTGGCACATCATAACGCTAAGACTCGTAACCGTGAGTTTACCGCCATGTTCTGCGTTGGATCGGTGGATATGCTGATCACCTACTATCGGTTGTTTAAAGAGAAACAGGCAGCGCTTCTGGCGATGGATGCGGGTTATAAGCCGCTGAAGATTGCCACTATCTTCACCTATGCGGCCAACGAAGCGGATAAAAGCGATAAAGAGATGGTAAACGGCCTGCTGGATGAGGAAGATATCAGCCTGCCACAGGGTGGCAAAATCGATGTTTCCAGCCGGGACCATCTCGACAGTTTTATCGCTGATTACAATACGTTGTACGGCACCAGCTACTCAGCCAATGATTCGCAAAGCTTCTATAACTATTACAAAGACATTGCCAAACGCACGAAAGAGAAAGGGATTGATATCCTGCTGGTGGTGAATATGTTCCTGACGGGCTTCGACAGTCCGGCGCTGAATACGCTGTATGTAGATAAAAACCTGCGTTTTCACGGCCTGGTGCAGGCGTTTTCACGCACTAATCGCATCCTCAACGAGAAGAAAAGCCACGGGAACATCGTCTGTTTCCGTAACCTGAAAAAAGCTACTGACGATGCTATTGCATTGTTCTCCAATAAAGATGCTTCGTCTGTGGTGTTGGTGAAACCGTTTGAAGAGTATCTGGGAGATTATCAGAAAGCGGTTGATCGTCTGCTGACGCTAACGCCAACGGTAGAAAGCGTGGACAATCTGCCGGATGAGCAGGCACAACTGGATTTTGTCACTGCGTTCCGCGATGTGATGCGCTTGAAAAATATTCTCGAAAGTTTCGCCGACTTTGACGAGGTAGGCAAACCTATTTCCGACCAGGCACTGGCAGATTTCACCAGTAAGTACCTTGATATCCACGACAAGGTGAAGAAGCACTCCGGGAAAGAGAAAGTCTCGATTCTTGATGACGTGGATTTTGAGGTTTCACTAATCCATCGCGATGAAATTAATGTCGGTTACATTCTGCGCCTGCTGGCAGGCATTCAGGCAATGCCACCGAAAGAACAGCAAGATCAGAAGAAAAAGATCATGGACATTATCGACAGCGATGTCACGTTGCGCAGTAAACGTGAGTTGATCGATAACTTCATCGAACAGAGCCTGCTGCACGCTTCATCAGATGAAGATATTACCCAGGTGTTTGAAGCGTATGTAGAGCAGGAGAAACGCAAGGTACTGGCTGCTCTCTGCGCCGAGGAGCGATTGGATTCTATTAAGCTGACTGGCTTGCTGGATAACTATCTGTTTACCGACGTGATGCCGCGTGAAGATGAGGTGGCTGAAACCCTGACCTGGACGCCTAAGATTCTGGAGCGCAAAAGCGTTCGGGCGCGAGTATATGAGCGCGTGCGTGGTGTGATTGATACATTTATCAACGGTATGCAGGGTTTTTAAGCGTATTATTTGCTACGAGTAGTGAACCGCCAGAAATATAAGGAGCCTGACGATGTCTGTGAACTGGACTAAAGCTGAGTTTTTTAAGTGCGCTTTGCAGGTAAACCCTGCGGGCTATAACAAGTATCGCGGGAAAGAATCACTCAGTGAAGAGGTCTACAACCAGCAGCTTCTGGAGGCCTGTCTTGAGGCTGGGGTTCAGGTTGTTGGTATTGCTGATCATGGTGCTGTGGATGCGGTGGACAGACTTCGTCAGCTCTTTAATGAACATGGTATTGTCGTTTTTCCTGGTTTTGAGATTTGCTCCAGCGAGAAAATTCATTTTGTCTGTTTGTTTGATGAAAATCGGACAGTGCAAGAGCTGGAACGTTATTTGAGCAATTTGGGGTATGAAGACCCCGATGACTGTATTTCCCCATCGAAGCTCAGTGCTGTGCAGATCATTGAAAAAGTAGATGATCTGGACGGATTTATTTTTGCAGCGCATAGCACTAATGATAATGGTGTACTGAAATGCCGTATGAACCATGTATGGAAAGAAAGTGCATTGTTGGCGGCGCAGATTCCTGGAACGGTTGATGACTTAAAAGGGGTTGAGGATGATTTTTACCGGAAAGCCATCCTGAACAAACTTCCTGATTATCGTCGTGAGCGGCCTATTGCCATTATCAACGCAGCAGATGTTGCTCAGCCTGAAGAAATTAAAACGGCAGGAGCATCTTGCTTGATAAAAATGACCAGGCCATGTTTTAGCTCATTTAAACAGGCATTTTTAGATCCTGAATCACGGGTACGTCTGAATGCAGATAAGCCGCATAGCTATGCTTCGGCAATTGAAAATATCCGTTTTATTGGTGGATATCTGGATGAGACCGATATTACTTTTTCCGACCACCTTAATGCTGTTATTGGCGGTCGTGGGACAGGTAAATCGACTTTGCTGGAGGCTATTCGTTTCGCTCTTGGTAAGCAGCCTTTTGGCGATTCGGCACAAAAGCAGCACAGCGCAATTATTAAGAGTAACCTTGGGAATGGTGCGCTAGTCCAACTGAAGGTCCGCTCCGCTGCAATGCAGGGGCGTGCATTTACCATTAGCCGCAAATTTGGTGGGCAATCCATCGTAACTGACTGTGAAGGTAATGTTTCGCCTTATTCTCCGGATGATTTACTTCCTGGGCTGGAGTTGTACGGGCAGAACGAAATTTACGAAATGACCCGTGATGCGCAGAGTCGCAATCATTTAGTGGAGCGGTTTTTGGAAGGTGATCACAACCAGTTCGATGTGATTATCAACAAAGCGTTGGCTCGTCTCGGAGATAGCCGCCTAACTATCCTTAGTGCTCTGGAGCAAAAGGCGGAAGCGGAACTTGAAGTTGCACGGCTGCCGAAATTACTGGAGCAGGCAGAACAATTTAAACAACTTGGTCTGGATGAAAAACTCAAAATCGTTCCCTTGCTGGAAAAAGAAAAGCAGCTTAGTTCACGCCATCAGGAAGAATTGTCCAGAGTGCAAGATGCTCTTCTGACGTTAAAAGATAGCCTCCCCGATCTTGCTTATCTCAGCGATGCGGTGATAAATGTTCTGCCGCATCAGTCTCTTCTTCTCCAACAGCGTGATGTGCTTCAGCGGGTGCAGGAGCAGACGGCGGTACTGGTTCAGCAACTGGATGAGGTTGTTCAGCGTTCATCAGCAGAACTTACTCCTTTACAAAGCGAGCTATCAAGTTTAATCGGTGCAGAAGAAGCTCAACTTGAAAAGGCCTTTAAAGATATCCCGGCCAGCCAGGGAAAAAGCGGGCGACAGATTGGTGCAGATTATCAAACGTTGTTACGCCAGATAGCCTCTATTCGTCCTAAAGCAACGGCTCTGGAGAACCGGCAGAAACAACTTGATGAGCTATATCAGCAGCGAAAAAGATTACTTCTGGAGCTTATCCAGGCGCGTTCTCAACGTTCCGCTGCGTTGGCGAAATCAGTCAAACGTCTGAACAGAAAACTAGATGAAAAAGTGCGGCTTAATTTACAGCCAGAAGGCGATCGTCAACCTCTGTTGCATTTTCTGGAGCAATGTAATCTGGAAGGGGTTGGTCCACGACGTTTAGCTTGGGTGATGGAGTATGATTTTACGCCCGAAAATCTGGTTGAGAGTATCCGTCATGGTGAATTAGCGTTGCATAATGCTGGGTGGGGAATAACCCCTACTGTCGCGCAGGCATTGCTGCGCTTGAGTGAGAAACAGCTTCTGGAGCTGGAAGCATTATCACTACCGGATACGATGCAAATTGAGCTGAATGTCATGCATGACGGTGGCGGTGTTCTCTGGCGTCATATTGATGAACTCTCTACCGGGCAACAGTGTACTGCTGTCTTGCATTTATTGTTGTTGGAAAATCAAGACCCACTGATCCTCGATCAGCCAGAAGATAACCTGGATAACGCATTTATTGCAGAGCGTATAGTGGCAGAGCTGCGCAAGGCGAAGCTCTCCCGGCAGTTTTTATTTGCCACGCATAACGCTAACATACCGGTGTTCGGTGATGCTGAGTGGATTGGTGTATTGAGCGTGGAAGAGGGTAAAGGTCGTATTCTTCCTGAGCAGCAGGGGGCTATTGATTTGCCGGAGATCCAACGCCTGGCGGCGAATATTCTCGAAGGTGGTCAAAGTGCCTTTAATCAACGCCGGGAAAAATATGGGTTTAAATAACAGAAAAGCGAGAGTCAGCCATGCTTAAAAGCGAGTTACTGGAGATCATTGCCAACGGAGAAAGCTCCGGAGTGGAGTTTAAGCGTGATGATATCCGCCCGGAGCAACTGGCGAAAGAAGTTGTTGCCATGGCTAACTTCCAGGGAGGATGCGTCCTGCTAGGTGTTGAGGATGATGGCACCATTTCTGGTATTCATCGTCAGAACCTGGAAGAGTGGGTGATGAATGTAATGCAGGATAAAATTCACCCAATGCTTTTGCCGTTCTATGAAGAAGTCCGAATGGATGATTCTCTTACGGTGGCTATCGTGAGCTTTCCTCAAGGAATTTCTAAACCTTATGTCGTGCGCCATCAGGGGAGGGAAGAAATCTTCATTCGCGTGGGGTCCACGTCCAGATTGGCGACTCGCGAGCAGCAAATGCGTTTGTTCGAAATTGGCGGTATGTTACATACCGAGGTGATGCCCGTTCCGAGAACAGATATTACCTGCCTGGATGAAGCCCGCTTATTGAATTATCTGCGCGATATTTTGCATGACCCAGATATTCCGGAGACACCGGAACAATGGCAACAACGGTTGCTGGGGTTGAGCTTTCTGACGCAAGCGGGTGAAAATGTTTGCTGTACGATTGCCGGGTTAGTTCTTTTTGGTAAATATCCACGCCAGTATTTACGTCAATCGGGTATCCGTGTCTTTGCCTTTGCCAGTGAAGACAAAGAATATCAGCCGTTGTTGGATGATATTCTGGATGGCCCAATGGTGGGACGTTTTGATACCGAAGAGGCTGGGAGAGCGTTGATCGATGGAGGATTGATTGAGCGTTTGATGTCAACCATCATGCCATTTATTACTTCTGAGGCCTCTCAACCCGATACGAACTTGCGTCGGGAAACCACCTGGTATTATCCGTTAGAAGCTGTTCGTGAAACCGTTGTAAATGCCTTGGCGCATCGTGACTGGACACGCTTTGTTGAGATTGAAATCGGCTTATATAATAACCGATTCGAGGTTATTAGCCCCGGTGCGCTGAATAACTCTATGTCGGTTGAGAAGATGGTGGCAGGCCAGCGCTCACCGCGTAATACGATTATCATGGAAGTCTTGCGCGACTATGGTTACGTTGATTTCAGGGGAATGGGAGTCAGGACAAAAATTATCCCTCTGACACAGGCTTTGAGTGGACAAGCACCGGAGTTTACCGCAACGGATGATTATCTGAAGACGGTTCTTTACCGTTCACCATCTCCTTGATATTGGCCCAACATTATTGTTTATTCCGAATGCGAGAATATTTCAGTAATGTTGGGATATAATTTCCAAATTGTAGTTATTCTATATTTTTAAATATAAAATTTATACTGAATATAAAAAATCAATTAAGGTAATTTTATGACTAAACTATTTTAAGATAGATATTATCTCCATGACAACATCTTACGGCTCGCTGTGAATCACCTTCAAGCGGGTTTTATTTTAATTGCCTCAGGAGATAAAAATGATTTGTCCACATTGCGGTTCAACCAACACACAGAAACGAAATGTCGGTAGAAAAATTGGAGGTGGTATTGGCGCAATCGCCGGTGGCGTTGCGGGTATGTCTGGCGGTACTGAGGGTGCAGCGCTCGGTGCGGCGGCAGGCTCAATTATTCCCGGCGTTGGAACGATTGCTGGTGGGGTGATCGGATTTCTGGTGGGGATGGGAAGCGGGGTAGCACTTGGTGCTACGGCCGGTGGTGGTCTGGATGGGGAGGTCTTCGACGAATATATTTGCCATACTTGCATGCTAACATTTGATAATTAAGAGTTAGTTTTGAGCCTTCCCACCCCATCATTATCTGTAACAGCCA
>OGJM01000541.1_pt1 | contig 17912 bp, 14 predicted proteins | sample 1572281 | NCBI WGS metagenome assembly OGJM01 (sample SAMEA2582147, study PRJEB24529) | metagenome | reverse complement strand
GGCCCCTGCCGTAAAAGCCGGGGATACCGTAGCCGCCGGGCAGAAGCTGGGCACGGTGGGCACTGTCGGCTGCGAGTGCGCCGAGGAAAGCCACATCCATGTGGAGGTAAAGCAGGGCGAAAGCTACCTCGACCCGGCAAAGCTGCCGGAGTAAGCAAACCATAAAAGGGGCTGCAATAGCGGCTCCTTTTTTGCTGCGTCAGGCGGTACGGCGCGTTTGCAGCAGCCAGAGAACCAGCGCCGAAAGCACCCCGGCTGCCAGCAGTACATCTGCGGGGTGTGCGGCCCAGTGCTGGAAGGCAATGCCATAGGCTGCCTGTCCGATGGGCTGGGTCAGGCAGGCCAGCACAGAGAGGCAGGCTGTCGTCTTGCCCAGCTGTGCCTGCGGCACCAGCACTTGCAGCTGCGCAAAGAACCATACATTGAACAGCGCTGCCACGGCCATAAACACGGCCCCCAGCACCAGAATGCTGCCGAACTGCAGCACTGACACCCGGAGGGCAAGACCCAGCGCGGCGCACACGCCGCTGAGCGCCAGCAAAAGAGGTGTGCCGCTGCGGATTGGATGACGGACAAAGACGGTTCCGGCCAGCACGCCGCCTAAAATGCCGCCTGCGCTCAGCACCGCCTGCACAAGGCCGAGGGAGGCATCACTTTTCTGCAGGGTCTGTACCACCAGCACCGGAACACCTACGGTGAGGGCGGGGACTTCCAGCAGGTTTACAGCCGCCATGGCGGCGGCTAATTGCAGCACCGCAGCCTGCCCGGTGAGGAACTGCGCACTTTCCCGCAGGTCGGTACACAGAGAACGGACGGAGAGCCTTGTGTCCGATGGGACATCCTGTGGGATGCACAGGCAGAGCTCCATCTCGGCAGAAAGTGCAAAGCAGCAGCCGCAGAGCACCAGCAGACCCCGGATGCCGAGGTGCTCCAGCAGAACAGCGCCCAGCAGGGGACCGAGAAGCTCGTCCACGGTATCCACCAGTTGGATGACTGCGTTGCCGCGCAGCAGCTGGGTGCCGTTCAGCAGCAGGGGCAGGCAGGCGCGTACCACGGGCTGGTAAAGCCCCTGAATGGCGTACAGACTGCCCAGCACTGTCAGAACCAGCGGAAGCAGGGGCAGATGCGGCAGTCCGGCAGCGGCTGCAGCCGCAATACCGGCGGTCACCAGATCCAGCAGTGCCATCAGGCGGGCTTTACGGCAGCGGTCTGCCAGCGCGCCGCCGGTCAGCATTCCGGCAAGGGCAGGCAGCATGGCCAGAGCGGTGATGCCGCCGTACAGCGCGGCAGAACCAGTCTGCCGCAGCAGATACAGCGGCAGCGCAAACCGCAGGGCGGCATTGCCGAACAGGGAGATGATCTGCCCGAGGACGATAAGGATAAAAGTGTTCATGGAAACCTCCTGCTTTTTTATTTACAGACTGCTGGTCTGTATTTACATACAAAAAAAGGCGGAGCGTTCCGCCCGGGAAATTCAGTCTTTGACCGGTGTGCACAGCTGCACCAGCTGTTCGGCCTGTGCATCCGTCAAAAGATCCAGCCCAAGTGCATGGGTCATTTGCTGAAACACGAGGTTCCGCGCCCGCTGCTCGGTCGGTGTGGTGGGGCGCGTCTGGGGAGAAAGCCAGATGTCTGCCAGCACGAACAGCGCTTCGGCCAGCGCATTGGCATCGGCGGTGTGGATGGAGCCGTCCGCCATGCCTTGCCGGATCATGGGTGCAATGCACTCCGGGGCCAGATGCGCTTCAATGTTGGTCAGCTCCATGGCAAGGAACTGCGGGTTGCTGCACAGGTGCGGCAAAGTCTGCGCGATCTGCTGCTGCCGCTGCCCGGCAAAGGAAGCTGCAAACACCGCCTGCAGCTTCTGCAGCCCGGTCAGGGCGGGGTCGTCCCGGATATGGCGCAGCGGCTCCCACATCTGGTCGCCCAAACGGTCACCGACGCGCTGCGCGATCTCCTCCTTGGAGCGGAAGTGATGGTACACCGCCCCTTTGGAAAGCTTTGTGGCATCAATGATGTCCTGCAGGGTGGTATTCTGGTAGCCCTTCTGGAGGAAAAGCAGGGCGGCGGCGTCCAGGATCTTTTCAACGGTCTGTTCCGGGTATTTGTTGCGCGGCATGGCGGATGCTCCTTTTTTACAAACTAACGGTCTGTAAAAAGAATACAGCAGCCCGGCGGCTTTGTCCAGAGGGGGAGAACCGAAAATCCATTCATTTCCTGCGGCGCTGCATTGCTTTTGCGCGGGGTTTCTGGTATGATACAATAGAATCAACAGGCGATTTTGGGAGGATGACAGATGGCAAGGGTTTTGATCGTGGGAGCCGGGGCAGCCGGACTGATGGCGGCGCGTGCTGCCGTGCGGCAGGGACATCAGGTAACGGTGCTGGAGCATACCGAGAAGCCCGGGCAGAAGATCCTTGTCACCGGCAAGGGACGCTGCAATGTGACCAACGACTGCCCGGCAGAGGAGTTTTTGCGCCATGTGCGCACGAACCCGCGCTTTTTGTACTCCTCGCTGGGGGCGTTCCCCCCGGCAAAGACCATGGAGCTGTTCGAAGGCCTTGGCGTGGAGTTGAAGGTGGAGCGTGGCCGCCGGGTGTTCCCGGTATCGGATAAGGCTGAGGAGATCCGGCAGGCGCTGCTGCGCTATGCGCAGGACGCCGATATCGTCTACGATGGCGCAAAAAAGCTGCTGCTGGAGGACATCGTGCCGGAGGCAGAGCCTGCCCCGGCGGCAGCGGAAAACCCGCGTCACCCCAAAAAGAAAAAGGCGGGCCCGGCACTGCGCTGCGTGGGCGTGCGGGGCACCTCCGGCCGGGAATACCGGGCAGACGCTGTACTGGTGGCCACCGGCGGCGTGAGCTACCCCACCACCGGTTCTACCGGCGATGGCTACAAGCTGGCGCAGCAGGCGGGGCACACCCTTGTGGAGCCGGTGCCCAGTCTGGTCAGCCTTGTCAGCCGCGACCCGGACTGCAAAAAGATGATGGGTCTGGCGCTGAAAAATGTTACCCTGACCCTGCTGGAGGACGGCAAGGCCATCTTTGACGAGCAGGGCGAGATGCTGTTTACCCACTTTGGCATCAGCGGGCCGCTGACCCTGAGCGCGTCCAGCCATCTGGGGGATATGAAAAAGCACAGGTACATCGCGGAGATCGACCTGAAGCCCGCCCTGAGCGAGGAGCAGCTGTACGACCGCATCACCCGGGACTTTGCGCTGCTGGCAAACCACGCGGCGCAGGGTGCGCTGGTCAAGCTGCTGCCCTCCAGTATGCAGCCGGTCATGGTGGCACGCTGGGGCATCGCCCCCGCCACCAAGGCAAACCAGATCACCCGGGAGCAGAAGCGGGAGCTGGTGCAGCTGATCAAGCACTGGCAGGTGCACATTGACGCCCGGGGCGACCTTGCCCACGCAGTCATCACCAGCGGCGGCGTATCGGTGCGGGAGGTAGACCCCAAGACCATGCAGAGCAAAAAGGCGCTGGGGCTGTACTTTGCGGGCGAGGTGCTGGACGTGGACGCCTACACCGGCGGCTACAATCTGCAGATCGCTTTCTGCACCGCACAAAGCTTTGCGAATAACCTGTAAAAACAGCGCAGTCAATTTCCTGTGTACTATATATAATAAGGAGAACATATCATGGTATCTGTTGCAATTGATGGGCCTGCGGGTGCAGGCAAATCCACTCTGGCACGCCGTCTGGCGGCAGAGCTGGGCTATATCTATGTGGACACCGGTGCAATGTACCGCGCCATCGGCCTGTACGCCCTGCGCGCGGGCAAGGACCCCAAGGACAACGCAGCGGTGGACGCTCTGCTGCCCCAGATCGAGCTGCGGCTGGCATCCATTGCGGGCGAGCAGCACATTTACTTGAAGGACGAGGATGTGAGTACCGCCATCCGCACCGAAGCCGCGGGCATGGCAGCCTCTGCCGTGGGCGCAAACCCCGCGGTGCGGGCATTTCTGCTGGAGCTGCAGCGCAGCATGGCAAAAAAGCAGGATGTGCTGATGGACGGCCGGGATATCGGCACGGTGGTGCTGCCGGACGCTACGGTGAAGATCTTCCTGACCGCCAGCCCGGAGGCACGCGCCACCCGCCGCTGGAAGGAGTATCAGGCCAAGGGCATCGACACCCCCTACGAGGAAGTGCTGGCAGATGTGAAGCAGCGGGACTATCAGGACACCCACCGCGCCGCCGCTCCGCTGAAGCAGGCAGAGGACGCCGTGCTGCTGGATACCTCGGAACTGGATTTTGAGCAGAGCCTTGACGCCATGAAGCAGATCATCGCCAAAAAGATCGGCGGATAAAACAAACAGGACAGGAATAAAAAATGGTACTATATTATATTCTGGTGCCCCTTGCATGGCTTGTGTGGCACATCGGTTTCCGCATCCGGGTGGAGGGGCGTGAAAACCTGAAAAAGGTGCAGACGAAGGGTTATATCCTTGCGCCCACCCATGTGTCAGCCATCGACCCGGTGTTCATCGTTGTCACCCGGTGGGGCAGGCGGATGGTGGTGTTTGCCAAAAAGGAGCTGTTCGAAATCAACGCACTGCTGACATGGTTCTTCCGCTGCTGCGGCGGTGTGTGCGTCCGCGGCACCAAGGACGAGATGGCGGTCATCTCCCAGACGGTGGAGGCCTGTAAGCAGGGCAAAACGCTGCTTATCTTCCCGGAGGGCACCCGCGAAAAGGAGGGCAAGCTTCTGCCCCCCAAGAGCGGCCTGTTCGTCATTGCCGCCGAGGCGGGGGTGGACGTTGTGCCCTGCCGCATCCTGTACGACACCCCGGACGGAAGAATGCACCTGTTCTGCAAAGTGCGGGTGATCTACGGCGAGCCGATGCCCGCAATGCAGTTTGCCATGGAGGGCCGCCGGGACACCAAAAAGCTCCGTGCCAACAAGCAGGCACTGCTGGAAGCATGGGAAAAGATGGGGGCGTAAGAGATGGAGATCCGTTTGGCGAAAACGGCGGGGTTCTGCTTTGGTGTGAACCGTGCCGTGGAACTGACCTACGGCCTGCTGGCCGAGGGGCATAAGGTGGCAACGCTGGGCCCGCTGATCCACAACCCGCAGGCGGTGGAGGATATGCGGCGCAAGGGCGCACAGGTAGTGGACACCGTGCAGGATGTGCCCGCCGGGTGCGAGGTGGTCATCCGCAGCCACGGGGTGCCCCGCAGCGTTTACGATGAACTGGAAGCGCTCACGATCCCGTGCCATGACGCCAGCTGCCCCTTTGTGCAGAAGATCCAGCGCATTGCCGCCGAGGCCGAAAAAGAGGGGGCGGTGCTGCTGGTGGCGGGCGATAAGACCCACCCGGAGGTGCAGGGCATTGTGGGGCACACCCGGGGCGAGGTGTTCGTTTTTGCCGATTTAGCCGAGTTAGAGGCGTGGAACGGCCCGTCTGACCCCCAAAAACCCCTTTTTGCAGTTGCACAGACCACATTTCAGGTTACAAAATGGAAAGAAAGTTCGGAGTTTCTCAAAAAAGCCTATACAAACGCCCGAATTTTTGATACAATATGTAATGCGACGTGGGCGAGGCAACAGGAAGCGGAAGACCTCAGCCAAAAATGCGACATTGTTGTTGTCATTGGCGGTCATCATTCTTCCAATACCCAAAAGCTGGTACAGGTCGCCGCAAAACACACGCGTGCCGTAACGGTCGAAACAGCGAGCGAACTTCGGCCGGAATGGTTTGCAGATGTTAAAGTGGCGGGCGTGACAGCCGGGGCTTCAACGCCATCGTCTATTATTGAGGAGGTACTTAACAGTATGAGCGCAGAAATCAATGACAACATGAGCTTTGAGGAGATGCTGAACGCATCCGAAGAAAAGCGAGTTCATGCAGGCAGTATTGTGAAAGGAATCGTGACCAGCATCTCTGCCAACGAGATCCAGGTGGATATCGGTGCGAAGCAGACCGGCTTTGTCAAGCTGAGCGAGCTGACCGATGATTCCTCCGCCAAGGTCGAAGACCTGGTGAAGGTTGGCGATGAGCTGGACCTCATCGTCGAGAAGGTTATGGATCAGGATGGCGTCATCCAGCTCTCCCGCAAGAAGCTCGCATCTCGCAAGGGCATGGAAGAGATCGCCAAGGCAGCAGAATCCGGTGAAGTCGTCGAGGGCGATGTTACCGAGTTCAATAAGGGCGGCGTTGTCGTTAACGTCAAGGGTGTCAAGGTGTTCGTTCCCCGTTCTCAGGCCACTATGCGCCGCGACGAGGACTACACTGCTCTGGTCGGCCAGCACGTTCAGCTGGTCGTCACCGAGTGCTCCGGCCGCAAGATCGTGGGCAGCATCAACAAGGTGACCGCTGAGCAGAACAAGGCTAAGCGTGAGGAGTTCTGGGCAAACGTTGAGGTGGGCAAGACCTACACCGGCGTTGTCAAGAGCCTGACCTCTTATGGTGCATTCGTTGACATCGGTGGTGTTGACGGCCTGTGCCACATCAGCGAGCTGAGCTGGAACCGCATCAAGCACCCCTCCGAGGTCGTCTCTGTTGGCGACACCATCGAAGTGTATGTCAAGGACATCGACACCGAGAACCACAAGGTTTCTCTGGGCTACAAGAAGTCCGAGGACAACCCTTGGGAGCAGCTGAAGAACAACTACCCCATCGGCAGCACCTTCCATGCTCCGGTCGTGTCCCTGACCAAGTTCGGTGCAGTCGTCCGCATCCTGCCGGGTGTTGACGGTCTGGTCCACATCAGCGAGATCAGCAATGACCGCGTTGAGAAGGTCTCTGACGCACTGAAGGTCGGCGATATGGTCGATGTGAAGCTGCTGGATGTTGACTTCGACAAGAAGCGCATCAGCCTGTCCATGAAGGCTCTGCTGAACAACGACGCTGAGTAATCAGCCCTTCGTGCAAAAGCATAGCTTCTGACACAATGCGATCTGCAGCCCCGTTGCCGGGAAAACGGCGGCGGGGCTGTTTTTGTTAACAAAGCCATGATAAAATTTTTCAAAAAGCACTGGGAAGTGCTCAGTTACCTGATTTTCGGCGTACTGACCACCCTGCTGAATATTGTGCTGTATGCGCTGTTCAGCCGGCTGTTCGGCTACACCGCCGCCAACAGCTGGGGCAATGTGCTGGATAACGCCTTGTGCATCCTGTTTGCCTACTGCACCAACCGGGCGTTCGTCTTCCGCAGCAAGACCACCGGCAAAGCTATGGCCAAGGAGTTCGGCACCTTTGTCACCTGCCGTCTGGGCACCATGGTGCTGGATGCCGTGATCATGATGGTGGGGGGCAACCTTTTTGCCGCACAGGGGGCGGCGCTGGTGGACACCGCCATGCAGGGTCTGCTGGGCGCCGTGGCGGGCTGGCTGGGTCCGGATACTACCCTCTACATGGCAAACAGCTTTGCCGGGAGCCATGCCGCCGTGGCAGATGGCTCCGCTGCCATTGCCGTCATCGGCGGGGCGGACGGCCCCACAGCCATCTTCGTCACCAGCGCCTACGATGCTCAGGCAATGTGGGGCCTTGCCGTGAAGGTCTTTTCCAATGTACTGGTGATCTTGCTGAACTATGTGTTCAGCAAGCTCATTATCTTTAAAAAGAAACAATAATTTTCAGGAGGTACGGTATTATGAAACGTGGTCTGAAAGGGTTCGCATTCCTGGTTTCCGGTCTGGTGCTGGGCATCATTGGTGCAACGGCATCGGTGACTGCGATCGCACTGAGCGCTGTGGGCATGGCAAAGGTGCGCCGTGCCAGCAAGTAAAACAACGGAGGAACGAACATGAACCGCGAAGAGATCCTGTCCCATGTCGATCATACCCTGCTGAAGCCGGAGGCCACTTGGCCCCAGATCCAGCAGCTGTGTGACGAAGCCATTGCAAACCACACCGCATCCGTCTGCATCAACACCTGCTACGTCAAGCAGGCTGTGGAGTATATGGCAGGCCGCATCCCTGTGTGCTGCGTGGTGGGCTTCCCTCTGGGTGCCATGGATACCGCCAGCAAGGCCTTTGAAGCCAAGACTGCCATCGAAAACGGCGCAGCCGAGGTGGATATGGTCATCAACATCGGCCGCCTGAAGAACAAGGAGTACGATGCTGTCCGTGAGGACATCCGTGCCGTGAAGCAGGCTGTGGGCGATAAGATTTTGAAGGTCATCATTGAGACCTGTCTGCTGACCGAGGAAGAGAAGGAAAAGATGTGTGACATCGTCTGTGAGGCCGGTGCCGACTACATCAAGACCAGCACCGGCTTTTCCACCGCAGGTGCCAACTTCCATGATGTGGAGCTGATGGTCAAGGGCGTGCGTGGCCGCTGCAAGGTCAAGGCTGCCGGCGGCATTTCCACCGTGGAGGATATGGAGACTTTCCTTGCACTGGGCGCTGACCGTCTGGGCACCTCCCGCGCTGTCAAGATCCTGAACGGCGAGCAGGCAAAGGGCTATTAAGTTTTCTGCAAAAAATGTATTTCGGCAAAGCTCTGGGCTTGGCTGAACTGCAAAGGATGATCTCTCAAGGGCTGCTGCACAAATTGCCGTGCAGCGGCCTTTTTTGCGCTCAAGCCTTGCAAGCAGGGCGCGGCAGGGTGTATAATACAGATAGGTACTGCATAAAATAGGGGCTGTTCGCCTTGTGGGGCAAGGCGGGCAGAGGAGGAAATGCAATGAATATACCCGAGATCCTTGTGGCCAATGGCACAGGGGCGGTGCTGGTAAGTTTTCTGCTTTTGCTGCGGGTGCGTGGCGAAAGTAAAAACAGCGTGGGAACAGCGCTGTTTTGCCGGATACTGGTGGTGACGCTGCTGGCACAGGTCACAGAGACGATCAACTTTCTGCTGGACGGCGTGCCCGGCGCTGCAAGCCGGTTCTGGCTGTACCTGACCAACACCATCTGCACCGGCGCTACCGTGTGCGTGGGCTATGCGTGGTGCTTGTATGTGGACTTCCGGGTCTACCGCAGCATTGGACGCCTGCGCAGAAGGCACCTGTTGCTGGGCGCGCCGCTGCTGGCGCTTTTGGTGCTGCTGGTGGCAAACCTTTTTGGCACGGGGTGGATCTTTTCCATTTCGGCGGACAACGCTTACCATCGGGGCCCGCTGAACATTTTGCTGTATCTGCTGCTGTTCAGCTATTACGCCGAGAGCGTGTGGCAGGTGCATAAGGCCAAGCGCGATGGCATTACGGTGGAGTTTTTTCCGGTGTACTACTTTGTGGTCACCTGTGCGGTGGGCACGCTGCTGCAGGGCGCATTCTACGGCATGGCCTTTGGCTGGCTGTCAGTAGCCATCGCTTTTGTGCTTGTGGACAGCCAGACCCGCAGCCTGCGCGGCTATACCGATGAGTTGTCCGGCCTGTTTGGGCGCAAGTACATGAACTACTGTCTGGACCGCATCCACGCCACGCAGGAGAAGGACGTTTACGGCATCATGATGGACGTGAACTGCTTCAAGGAGATCAACGACACCTACGGTCACGCCGAGGGTGACCGCGCCATTCAGGAGATCGGGCACATCCTGTCCGGGGCGCTGGTGGCAAACTCGGTAGCCATCCGCATGAGCGGCGATGAGTTCATGGTGCTGATCCGTCACGGCTCGGAGGAGCTGCTGGACGAGATCTGCACCGCCATCGAGCAGCGGGTGCAGCACTATAACGCCACCGCTCCGGCGGGCAGCTTTCAGCTGTCCTTCTCCACCGGTGTGGCAAAGTACGAGGGCGGCAGCGTGGAGAAGTTTCTGGTGGAGCTGGATCAGCGGATGTATGCGGAAAAACGCGCTTTCCACGCCGCCCGGGACGGCCATGCCGCACCGGAGCAGGGAAATGCTCCATCAATTTAAAAGGAATGTCTAAAATAAGTGCGACTTATCTTGACAATCTGACGCTGTAATGATAGAATATGTGGCGTACCAATTGAATACCGACTTATCAAGAGCGGCTGAGGGGACAGGCCCTGTGAAGCCCGACAACCTGCGCGAGAGCGTAAGGTGCCAAATCCTGCGGGAAACCGGAAGATAAGAGTGCAACGCTCAGAGCTTTCGGCTCTGGGCGCTTTTATTTTTCAAAACAAACTTGATGGAATGGTAAATACACGCAACTGCAACATTTAGGAGGCAAAAAATGGCTAGACACCTGTTTACTTCGGAGTCCGTCACCGAGGGACATCCCGACAAGATCTGCGACCAGATCTCTGATGCAATTCTGGACGAGATCCTGACCCACGACCCCAACGCCCGCGTGGCCTGCGAGACCTGCGCATCCACCGGCCTTGTGCACATTATGGGCGAGATCACCACCAACTGCTATGTGGACTTCCAGAAGGTCGTCCGCGAGGTGGTGGCAGATATCGGCTACACCCGCGCAAAGTTCGGCTTTGACGCCGACACCTGCGCCGTCATCTCCAACATTGACGGCCAGAGCCCCGACATTGCACTGGGCACCAACGATCAGGTGGGCGGTGCAGGCGATCAGGGCATGATGTTCGGTTATGCCTGCGACGAGACCCCCGAGCTGATGCCCATGCCCATCAGCCTTGCCCACAAGCTGGCAAAGCGCCTGACTGAAGTGCGCAAGAGCGGCGAGATGGATTACCTGCGCCCGGACGGCAAGAGTCAGGTGACCGTGGAGTACGACGAGAACAACAAGCCCGTGCGCGTGGACGCCGTGGTCATCTCCAGCCAGCACAGCGAGAGCGTGAGCATGGAGCAGCTGCGGGCAGACGTGATGGAAAAGGTCATCAAGGCCACCATCCCCGCTGAGCTGCTGGACGAGAACACCAAGTACTACATCAACCCCACCGGCCGCTTTGTTGTGGGCGGCCCGCAGGGCGATACCGGCCTGACCGGCCGTAAGATCATCGTGGACACCTACGGCGGCTATGCACGCCCCGGCGGCGGCGCCTTCTCCGGCAAGGACCCCAGCAAGGTGGACCGCAGCGCAGCCTACGCTACCCGCTGGGTGGCCAAGAACATCGTGGCTGCGGGTCTGGCAAAGCAGTGCGAGGTGCAGGTGGCTTACGCCATCGGTGTGGCAAAGCCCGTCTCCATCATGGTGGACACCTTCGGCACCGGCGTCGTGGCTGATGAGAAGATCGAGCAGGCTGTGGAGAAGGTGTTTGACCTGACCCCTGCCGCCATCATCCGTGACCTCGATCTGCGCAAGCCCATCTACCGTCAGCTGGCCGCCTATGGCCACATGGGCCGCGAGGATCTGGGCGTGAAGTGGGAGAACACCGACCGCGTGGATGCCCTGAAGGCTGCCGTGGCTGCCCTGTAAAAAGCGTTTTACCCTGATAGAAGGTAAGTGAAGAGAGACCGCTGCACTCGACCGTGCGGCGGTCTTTTTGCGTCACTGGGGAAAGAGAAGGGGACTTTGAAAAGTACTACTTTTCCTCAAAAATCAGATAAACTTTGCGAAACGGTAAAGATTTGGTCGCGTTTTTGTAAGAAACTCACATTCTCTTGCAGGAAAAGGAAAAACAGCTGTGCAAGGCGCAGAAAATCCACACATGAAACAAATTGATATGGAACAATCGACAAAATGTGATAAAATAAAACTAGATATGCGCACTTGTGTGCATGGTACGGATGGTAAACAGCAATAAGGAGTTATGTGACTATGTCTATTGAAATTTCCCCTAAGTCTTTCTTTGAGCAGCCCAGTGTGGCGGATATGCGGCTGATCGCCTGCCCCGGTGCAGAGGAGCTGACCGGCCTGATCGACAAGCACCTTGTCCGTTGGGCAAAGGCTGCCGGAATTGAAAAAGACACCTTCATTATTTCCTGCGACTGCCCCCGCTTCCAGAGCGGCGACGCCAAGGGTCTGGTCAAGGAGTCTGTCCGCGGCGACGATATCTTTATCGTGGTGGACCCGGGCAATTACAGCGTCACCTACAAGCTGTTCAACTACGAGAACCACATGTCCCCGGACGACCACTTTGCAAACCTGAAGCGTCTGATCCAGGCTGTGGCCGGTAAGGCACACCGCGTTTCCGTCATCATGCCCAGCCTGTACGGCGGCCGTCAGCACCGCCGCGTGGTGCGCGAGAGTCTGGACTGCGCTGTGGCCCTGCAGGAGCTGCAGACCATGGGCGTGCGCAACATTATCCCCTTTGACGCACACGATCCCCGCGTGCAGAACGCAGTGCCCCTGATGAGCTTTGATAACGCCATGCCCACCTATCAGGTGCTCAAGAGCCTGCTGAAGAAGGACCCCACCCTGTCCTTCGATAAGGAAAAGTTTACCGTGGTCAGCCCGGACGAGGGCGCTATGAACCGCAATATGTACTTCTCCAGCGTGCTGGGCTGCAACTTGGGTATGTTCTACAAGCGCCGCGATTACACCCGCGTGGTGAACGGCCGCAACCCCATCGTTGCCCATGAGTATCTGGGCGAGAGCGTGGAGGGCAAGACCGTCTTTATCGCGGACGATATCATTGCTTCCGGCGAGAGCATGCTGGAGGTTGCCAGCAACCTGAAGGAGCGCGGTGCTGCCAACATCATCGCCAACGCCACCTTCCCCCTGTTCACCAGCGGTCTGGAGAAGTTCGACAAGGCTGTGGCAGACGGCACCCTGACCTACGTTGTGGGCACCAACCTGACCTACCGTATGCCCGAGCTGCTGACCCGCGACTGGTATGTGGACGTGGATGTTTCCAAGTACGCTGCCTACTTTGTGGTGGCACTGAACCACGATATGTCCGTTTCCAGCATCATCGACCCCATCAAGAAGATCGAGGCTCTGCTGGCAAGCCGGAAATAATGACAGATATTTCCTGATATTCATCCAATAGATCGAGAACCTGCTGGCAAACCGCAAGTAAAAAGCTGTTCCAAAGCCCCTGCACCCTGCGTGCAGGGGCTTTTTGCGCTTTCATAGAGAAAAGGAAGTGTATCATGAGAAACAGCAGCGTTATAGGGTGCTTTCGCGAATCAGCTCTTTTCACAAAAAATAATATACTAATATATTAATTATAACAAAAAGCATAAATACTATTTACAAATCATGATATAAATGGTATTCTTTGTACAAGATTGAAGCAGGAAGGTACCTGCTGTGAAGAAAAAAGTCGGAGAAAAAGCAAGCGAGTCCGGCCTTCAAAGCTGGGCATAACAAAGTACGCAGACACGTACAAGAAGGAGAAAACACTATGAAACGCCGCGATTTTATGAAGCTTTCCGCCGCTACCGCGCTGGGCGCTACCGTAGCCGCTATGGCACCCTCGGCTCTGGCTGCGACAGAGCTGGACCAGACCAACGGAGATCTGCACGCTACCGTAGATCGCAAGACCGCAGCTATGGGTCTGGGCGATGGCAAGACCTTTGTTTATGACCCGGAAAACCCGTACCTGAACGTGAATGTGGGTCTGTTCCATGACGTGCAGGTAACAGCAGGCGGACAGAATGTTGGTGCTGCTACCTACTATCTGCCGGACGGCATGGATCCTTGGGCACCGGCAATCATTGTGCTGACCCCAGATAAAACCACTGCAAAAGATTTTTCCGGTACGGTCACCGGCCGTATGTGGCGCACAGTGGCCAGCAAAAATAAAATCGGCGTTGCATTCTTTGGCCCTGAGAACGGCGGTAGCTGGAACTTGTCCCTGAGCACTACCGGGCGCGATGACGCAGCAGCGCTGGATGCACTGTATCAGCTGATGCGCAAAAAGAGCGTTAAGCTGTCTGGTGCCTTCTCCATGGATAAGTCCCACACTGCACTGGTGGGCTATAAGGAGGGTGGCGCAGCCGCCTTGCTGTTTGGTGCCCGTTGGGCAAGCGATTTCAGTTCCATCTGCGCTGTGGACGCCACTGAGGTTCCGGCAGCTTCGTTAGAGGCAGTGGGTGGTCAGTATGTGCTGCCCTTCCCCGGCGACTCCACCCGTGGCGTGCAGGAGGAAGCCATTGCGGCAAAGACGGTGGATACCCCCGTCTGGTTTATCCGCTCCAAGGTCGATTCTGCTAATAAGGCAGCGCTGGATTTCTATCTGAAGGCCAATCAGGCTGTAGCAAAGGGGAACGGCGTGTATGTCAGCAGCCGTACAGGCTCTGCCGCCGAGGTGTGGGTCACCGAAAAGGCACAGTGCCCGGCAGCCATCTGGGAAAAGTTCTCCGGTCAGTTCAAGCGCTTTATGGCACTGCAGCTGCCGGGTCGCGTAGCAAAGGCAGAGGACTTTACCCGTCGGGGCTTTGATATCCATGAGGAGTGGGTCAACGGCGAGCTGCGCCGCTGGATGGTCTATGTGCCGTCCACCTATACCGGCAGCAAAAAGGTGCCGCTGGTGCTGGTGATGCACGGCTACACCGCCTCCATGTACGCCATTGCCGAAGAGTCCCGCTGGTACGATGTGGCAGAGCAGAACGGCTTTATCGTGGTGTTTGCGCAGGGCCTGGTACGTCCCGCAGACCTGATGGGCAACATTCCCACCGCCATGTGGCTGGCAGGTCCCTTTGCCGCACTGGCTGGTCAGGATACCGACCCCAGCGTGGATCTGGAGTTCATCAACAGTCTGCTGGACCGCATGGAGCGGGATTACAGCATCGACACCACCCGCGTGTATGCTACCGGTCACTCTAACGGCAGCCTGATGACTTGGGCTACCGCCTGCCGCTACGCAAGCCGCTTTGCCGCCATTGCACCCGTCGGCTATATGTTTGCCCCACTGCCGGAGCTTGACCCCGCTGTTCTGCTGCCGACATGGGCTTTCCTGGGCGAGTACGACTCGGCAGGTGTGGCAGAGCTGGTGGAGGATAACGGTACGGTGAAGGCGCTGCAGGGCTGGAACGCCCACAACGCCACCAACGAGGCAGCTGTTGCAGAAAGCACCTCCTACGATGGCGCTTTTGTGACCAAGAGCTTTATGGGTGGCAACGCTCCGCTGGTGCAGTACACCGTGGTCAAGGATACCCCTCACGTTTACCTGCAGGAGGAGAGCGCTGCCATCTGGAATGAGTTCTTCTCCCGTTACAGCCGCGGTGCGGACGGCACCCTGTACTATCAGGGCAATGCCGTGACCGCCGGTAAGCATCAGCCCAGCGCAGATTGGTACGCTGCAAAATAAGCTGACAATGCCCGCCGCGCGGCGGTACAGAAGCTTTATATCTCGGGACATCGGAACGTCTGCGGACGCTCCGGTGTCCCTTTTTATGTTTTGCGGCGGCTTGTGTTAAGTTTTTGAAAATTCGTGCCGGGGGCTTTGCAAATCCCGGTGGGTTTATGCTATATTTAAGTTGAAATACTTTGCATTCTGACAGAAAGGAAAAACGCCATGGAGCATTTTGTGGAGTTTGAAGATGTCTGTAAATATTACCAGACCGGCAGTGTGAAGATCGCTGCCGCAGACCACCTGAATTTCTATGTGGACAAGGGCGAGTTCTGTATCATCGTGGGGCCCTCCGGTGCGGGCAAGACCACCCTGCTGAACATTCTGGGCGGCATGGACAACTGCGACGAGGGCAACGTCTGGCTGGACGGCCGCAACGTGAGCCGCTTTTCCGCCCGGGAGCTGACCACCTACCGCCGGTACGATGTGGGCTTTGTGTTCCAGTTTTACAACTTGGTGCAGAACCTGACCGCACTGGAAAACGTGGAGCTTGCCAGTGAGATCTGCCGCGACCCGCTGGACCCCACCGAGACCTTGCGCAGCGTGGGGCTGGGCGAGCGGCTGAACAACTTTCCGGCGCAGCTTTCCGGCGGCGAGCAGCAGCGGGTGTCCATTGCCCGCGCACTGGCCAAAAACCCCAAGCTGCTACTCTGCGATGAGCCCACCGGTGCGCTGGACTACCGCACCGGCAAACAGGTGCTGGGCCTTTTGCAGGATACCTGCCGCAAGACCGGACGCACCGTCATTGTTATTACCCACAACACGGCACTGACCGGTATGGCTGACCGCATCATTCAGGTGCGCAGCGGCCGCATCGTGTCCAATCAGGTCAACGAGCACCCGGTGCCGGTGGAACAGATCGAGTGGTGAGTACTGTGCAGAAAAGTTACCGCAAAAATATCCTGCGCGAGATGAAAAGCAGCATCAGCCGGGTGGTGTCCCTGTTTGGCATCGTGGCGCTGGGGGTAATGATGCTCACCGGCCTGATGTGCATTGCCCCCGATATGCGCACCGCTGCCCAGAAGTACTATGTGCAGCAGAATGTGTTCGACCTGCGGGTGCTGTCCACCCTTGGCCTCAGTCAGAGCGATATCGATGCCATTGCCGCTGTGGACGGCGTGGATGCCGTGCAGGCGGTGAAGTATCAGGACGTGGAAGGCCACTGGACAGGAGACGAGCAGACTACGGTGGCGCGGCTGTATCAGCTGCCTGCCGATCCGCAGGCCGATACGCCGGAGAACATGAACCGTCCGGTGCTGCTGTCTGGCCGGATGCCGGAAGCTGCCGGGGAGTGCGTGGTGCATGTGATGGGCCACGGCAGCCCCGTGGAGCTGGGCACCCAGCTGACCCTGCCGGAAGAGACCGAGGGGGTCAGCGGGCAGGTGTTCACGGTGGTGGGCACGGTGCAGGACCCGCTGCATTTTTCCTCTGATTCCGAGAGCAGCACCGTGGGCGATGGCCAACTGGACTGCATCCTGTTTGTGCCGGAGGGCACTTTGACCGCAGATTATTATACGGTTTGCTATATCAAGGCAGAAAACGCCGGATTGTATGATAATTATTCCGATGAATATCAGGCCGCAGTGGATGCCGTAGCGGAAAAGCTCAAGGCCATCCAGAGCGTGCAGTGCACCGCCCGGCGGGAAGAGCTGATGGACACCGCCAACGACAAGCTGACCGAAGCGCGCGCCGAGTACGACAGCCAGAAGGCCGAAGCGGAGCGTCAGTTTGCCGAGGCGGAGGCAAAGCTTGCGGACGCACAGCAGCAGCTGGATGCCGCCAAGGCGCAGCTGGAAGCCGGGGAAAAGGAGCTTGCCGCCCAGAAGACTGCCCTGCCGGACACTATGCAGAGCGGTGCCGACAAGCTGGTGAGCAGCGAGGAGCAGGTGCTGGAATTTGAGGAGCAGCTGCAGCAAATTGAGATGCTGGTCAACCTGAAAAAGGTGGCAGACCCCCTGCTGACCTACGCGGAAGCCGCTCTGCGCAACGCCGAAAAGGCGCTGGACGAAGCCGAGCCGGAGGACGAGGATTACATTGAACTGCGGGATGCACTGGCCAAGGCGCAGGCCGCTTACGACAACATCTATAACCAGCTGCAGGGCTATCAGCAGCAGCTGGACGCGGGCAAGCGGCAGATGTACAAGCAGGGGCTTATCTCCTCGCCGAACCTCTCCAACGACCAGCTGGTGACCGAGGCCAAGGCTGCACTGCGCAAGATGAAATTGCAGCTTTTGCAGGGGCAGTTGCAGCTGACCACCGGCACCGCCAGCGCCTACACCCAGTTCGATGCCGCACAAAAGCAGCTGGAAGAGGGCTGGGCAGAATACAACGCCGGGCAGACCCAGCTGGAAGAATCCCGCACCGAGTACGAGAGCCAGAAGGCCGAGGCAGAGCAGAAGCTGGCGGACGGCCTTGCCCAGCTAAACGACGCCGAGGAGCAGGTGAACCAGATCAAAAAGGGCGAGTGGTATGTGCTGGACCGCACCTCCACCATGAGCTGCGTCACCTTTGCCCAGTACGCCGACCGCATGGACGCCATTGCCCGGGTGTTCCCGGTGTTCTTCTTCCTTGTGGCGGCGCTGGTGGCTACCACCACCATGACCCGTATGGTGGACGAGAACCGCCTGCAGATGGGCACCTTAAAGGCGCTGGGCTACTCCAATTTCAGCATCGCGGGCAAGTATTTGTTCTACGCGATGCTGGCCACCATTCTGGGCAGTATCGTCGGCATGGTGGTGGGCTTTGTGGTATTCCCCATCATTATCTGGAACGCCTATCAGCTGGTGTTCAGCCTGCCTACCTTCACCCTGTACTTCTACCCGGGCATGGCAGCCGCCAGCGTGGGCATCAGCGCC